>UEXM01001559.1_pt1 | contig 18694 bp, 7 predicted proteins | sample 1796661 | NCBI WGS metagenome assembly UEXM01 (sample SAMEA4772469, study PRJEB27181) | metagenome | reverse complement strand
CCTTCCAACAAGCCTTTCCATCTCTACCTTTTTTCTTTGTAAAGGGTGATTTCATTTTAAATGGACCACCCATATCTTTAATGTGTTGCTTTATAGTTTTAGCTTGCCTACCATGCGCTTTTACAGCGCCTTCTAACTCGCTTACTACTTTTTTTAAATCCTTGTGTTTTACCGCCATAATTATTGTTTTAACATTTCCAGCGTCTACGCGCTGCTTTACCTCTTTCACCAGTCCAACCTTTAGACCTAGCGCAAAATGATTTTCTTCTTTTAGCCGCTTTACTACCTGGTTTAACTTTACCTGTAACAGCTGTTTTAAGCTTACTTCCTGGGTTTTTACGTCTATAAGCTTTAACTCCCTTAGAAGTCATCCCAGCGCCCTCCTTGGTTGTTCTAAAGTTACGACCCTTACCTTTTGTTGTTTTTCTTACATCAGGCTTTCTTTTTCTTTTTCTTCTTCTTTTTTCTAATGGAGAGTTGCTTTCATAAATAGATTCGCCATCATTTCTTCTGCGACCACAACTAGTAACAGCAAAAGGATTGTTCTTTTGAACATATCCCCTAGTTTTTTTAAACATACTGTTTTGCATCTCGCTACCAGGCATATTACTTTACTTTACAAGCACACCATCCAAGACATACCTTACCAAAAGTTATTTTTTTTATAATTTTACAAAATGTTTTTTTCATATCTATTTTTTTTAAAAGTCACTCATTAATTGATTATCTATTTCCTCTTGTACTTCTTCTCTTGTAGCTAGCATTTTAAAACTAAGATCAGCTTGAAACCTAGCAACCTCTTCTCCATCTTTAAATATTATAATAGTTGGTACAACAGCTATTTTGTGTTTTGTTTGTGCTTCTGTGTCTGTCGCTATATCTGAGTATGCTATAGTTTTACAGTCAGATAACTTATGAACCCAAGCAACATCATTAGCGCTATTCCAACCAGCATTAAACTGTGTTACTTGTATTTGACCAAAAGCAGTGCTAGCAAAAAACACAAATATCATTACAATTAGATACATAACATATTGCTGCCAAACTATCTCTTCTGTCTCCATTATCTATTATATAATTTGTCCTCTATTTTTTCAAGAGATTGTTTTATTTCTTGTACGTCTTTTTGTGTGTCTATAATAGTATTACGTATCATTTGGTCTTTCATGTTAAACTCCATACGGGTAACCTCATCTGGCGGTATGATTGGTAGTTCTTTTGCTTCAGCAATATCTGCTTGTAACATGAACCACATACTTATTAAAGTTGCCATAGCGAAACCTATAGCTATTAATGTTTTTACACTAAGTACAAAACCCGTGTCTTCGTTTAACTCTTTTGCCATTTAAAAAATCGTGTAATTTAATCCTAATTTAAAGTCGTACCATTCTCTATTCCAGTACTTATTGTATTTTCCTTCTACAAAGTATCCTAAGTTTTTGTTTACTTTTATTCCGTATATTAATCCACCAGAATAATCATACCATTGCCCATCAACATAATTGTGATAACTAAACTCACTGCCATCATCATAATGATAAGGCATTAAACTTCCCCAAGCATGCATCCATGTTTTCTTAGAGTACTTATAGTAATCAAAACCAACAACAAATGAATGCTGTATAGTTTTCTTTAATTCGTTTCTTTTCTTTTCAGTGTAATCAGCTAACACTTCAGGTATTACAACCGCCTCCCAAACCTCAGCGCTAGTAGCTACAAGTTCTCCAGAAGGAGAATAGTATTCGTTGCTATACACATCCACCGTATAACCCTCTTGTAAAGCTAAATATGTATAATGTAAATCACCGTTATCTAACATCCACTCGTCTAAAGCATTATAACCATAAGGCTCAGCAAGTCTATGTGTTAACCCAACGTTCCAAGATAAGTTTTTACTTTTACGTTGTCTATATCTCTCCGATGCTTCAAAATATTTGATATCAGCAAAACCATCCTCTAAATACTCTATTTTTAAAGCAAAAAAGTTTATACACAGTTCATCTGGACAACCATCATCAGAGCTAAATCTAATAAAGTGATGTTGATCCATATAGTCAACACCTTCTTGTCTCTTGTAATCAACCTCAAATAAGTACTCAACTCCCTTAACTTTACCGACAGTGGCCGCATCACTGTAATTAGATTCCGTACCGTCATAAAATGTTTGAGCTTTGTTTTCATAGCCAAACCTTGCGATCTTACGCAATCCTATGGTAAAATTATAATCATAAGGAGTTGATATAGTCTGTGTAGATAATCCATTGTCTACAGAGAATACATCAACATCAGAAAGTGATGTTCCACCGTTAACAGCTGTGTAAAAAGTAGAGTACTTCAACAAGCCTTTAACGTCAATGTTTCCAATTGTTTGTGCTATCGTTATATTAGATATAAACAGCAACAGTATTATTAGTTTTCTTACCATCTTTTTATTATCACTTATTTTTTGAATTGTTTACTTATCTAATACGAATTCTTGTTCTACTTCGTGTTCTTGATCTTTTTTTACCTTTTGATTTTTTAGGAGCTTTATCTTTTATACCTAAGTTCCATTTAGACCAACCCATAAACATAGCTAACCTTTGCCAACCTTCATTTTCTTTGTTTACAGACTCTCTGATGTTTGTCACCTTAGTGTGCAATCTAGCCAAAGGAACGTTGGTTACAGCCTGCGTAGTTAAACCTACAGACTCCCAAATAGGATTGTCTAAGTTGTAGTAAGGCATTTGACTTATAGTTTTTTTATTCCAATTTAAGTTTCTACTAGAAGATTTCATTTGACGCGCCTTAATGCCAATTGGAGGTGATATGTTTAACATTTCCATTAAAACAGCGGTATCATCCTTTCTATAACTAGCTTTACCACTTTGCTCAGCGTATTTCTTAATCATATTTTTTATAGTAGATACTATGGCACCACCAACACCCATACCTCTAAGAATACTATCTATACTACCACTAACAACTCTTTCTGTTTTCTTATCAATAAATTCCTCGTCATCATCATCTTCACCGAACATAGCGGCAAACAAAGCTGTTTGTAGACTATAAAATATAACGTTTTGAACTGCACCATAATACAATATTTTAGAAACATTTGATCTAGCATCACCTCTACCAGCTTGAAGATCTAATATGGCTTTCTTCATTAATCTAGCATACTGCATTGGCGTGTTTTGGAATGCTAGTATTATTCTACCCAAAACAGATGCTTGCTGTTGAGAAACCATATCTTGTCTAGCTGACTGCTGAGTTGCCTCAGCTATTACTTGGAAATCAGCAAAAGCCTTTGCTTTAGCCTCTGTCTCACTCATGCCTTCTACCAGGTAAGTGTTTAATCTATTTCTATAAAAAGTTGAACCACCAGCTGCAATAGCAAAGCTATCCGCAAGTTGTGTTGGTAAAAAACCTATTTTTAATAAGTAGTTTAACGAGGCTTTCATTTTACCAGCCATTGTTTTTTCGTTTGAAACCATACTAGCAATTTCATTAGCATTTACATCAAAACTTCTACCTTCTCTTCTTTGCTTCAGCATGTCAGAGTTAAATATCATTGAGAAGTCAGCCCAAAATTGTTTTTGATTAGCAAAAGCTTTTGCAGCAGCAAGAACGTTGTTGTCACTCCAGTTTATAAAGTTTACAGTAGATAAAGTTTGAAGAACTGCAGATCTAGAGTTGAAGAACATTGTTGTACCAATCGAACCGTTTATCCAGTTCATAAATCTATTAACTAATCTATTGCTACCAAAACTTCTGTTTGTACCATTTTCTACTCTATACAACATGTCTTGTAAAGCTTCTCTAAAGTTAGAACCGTATATAGCTTCTATTTTATTTAAGTTTTCTTCTGAAAACACCATATCAGAATTTTCTAAAAACTCTGCAAAAAACGATTTTCTACCAATACCATTAACAGCGTTCATTAGATCAGTTCTTATATCTTCAACAGCCCAATTTTCACTTGGCTCAACGTAACCATCTTTAGCCTTAGATATAATACTTAAAGCATCAGCATAAGCTTTTAAGTTTTCGTCACCCTCAACTAGCGCAACTAAAGCTTTTTCATCTGTTTCAGATAAACCCCATATTTTAAAGTTAAACTTATTCCAAAGATAAACTCTAATAGCGTCATTATAAGTGTAATCCTTATTTATTTTTTCAAACAACTTTTTTCTTACACCTGGAAATGCTTTACCTAATTGCTTATAGTCATTTGATATAGCTTGTTTTGCAGAATCTAGCATTCTGTAGGCCTTGTTCAAAGGCTCTATTAAAGCTTCTTTAAAAAATTCAAACTGTTGTTCCCCTAGCTTGCCTTTACTTAAAAAAGAATACAATAGACCGACGAAATCCTCTGCTGATGGTGGGATGAATATTTTGTATTTACCTTTTTCTTCACCTCTTTTTCTAGCCTTAGCTTTAGAAAACACTTTTTCAGATTTTTCTCCAGTTGTTTCTTCTAATATATCATTAAAACGCTTGTTGTAATTAATACTTTTAGATCTGGCTTGTTGAACTTTAGACTTGACGTCAAATTGATCTAACATATTCTGCACGGCTTGTACGTTTTGCAAAGCGTCGTCCGCAAAATAAAAGTCGTTATAACCTTCACCAACTTTCTCAGCCATCCAAAGTGCTTTAGCTTCTGGCGTAGAGTTTGCTAAACCAGTAATATTTTTTAAAGATATATTCAACCCGTTAGCTTGTAAAAACTCAAATATAGCCTCGGCAGATTCAGCGGGTCTAGCTGTTAGTACAAACATATTTTCAGGACCAAACTTACCTTGCAGCTTCATTGCTTTTTCAAACAAAGGAGCTTTTTCTCCTTCAACGACTTTATTAAATTCTGAAAAATCAAATGTACCACCTTGCTCTAATATATCAGCTCCTTCGCTAGCAAATTCCTCAGCATCTAACCTTCTGTTCTCGTAACTACTAACGAAGTTATTCATTTTATCTGTAAGCTTAGTAGGCATTGCATCTTGTTGGCTTAGATTGTCAGTATTAACCTCCATAAACCTATCACCAAACATTTGCTTAAAGCCATCTTTATTACCTTGAACTGCTTCATGGTTTTTCTCTACTATTTTATCTAATAAAGATCTTTCTTTTCTAGCGGCATTTCTTTCTAGCGCCACTGGTAACGAAGTCTCAACAAAAAGCATACTAACATCATATCCTTTATCTTTAAACTCATTAACTAGTTTTGTCATAGACTTGATAGAACCACCAGTACCATCAACAACAACTCCACTACCCTTGCCTTGAAACTTTATCATTTTTCTTTTAGCAATACCTCTTGCTTGATGCTGCAAAGAACCTAATTTACTTCTTTGTTCTTTGGTAAGATCATTCATGTTTTCCGGTAGTCCAGAGTTTTTCTTAAGCCATTCTAAAGATATGTCAGAGTTAACAACTTTAAACCCTTGGCTTTCTAATCCCAACTTACTAACTACGTTTGACTTACCACTACCAGCTCCACCAGCTAAAAATATAACTTTTCTACCTGGTTTTGGCATTCCATCTGGATTTGGAATTTTAGCTCTAACGCCAGACTTAGTCGTAGCTAACGTATCATCAAAATCCAAAACAGTGATACCTTTAATGTTTTTATTATAATTTATAGAGTTAGCTCCTTTTAAACCTTTGTTAACCTTTATATCTACATCAATATCAGCTTTTGATTTAGGTAAAACCTTTAATGCTTTTGAGTGACCTTCGCCGATAATAGTGTTTTCACCATCTAAACTTATTATAGCTCCAACATCTGGGTGACCAAAGTTTTCCTCGTTATACAATCTCTGTTTCCAACCCTGCAGTAAGCCTGTTACATAATTAGAACCCATTCTACTTTTTCTATTACTAGCAGTAAGAGTTGCATCCATTTTTTTAGTAATAATATTAACCTCATAGTCAACAAAAGAATCGCTCATTGCGTCGTCCATAGCTTTACCTTTACCCTTGTACTTTAGAGCAGAACCAAGTAGTTCTAACATTAACTGCTCGTGGGGTTTACCATGCTCATACTCTAGAGCCTTACCAGCATTACCAATTTTACCATAAATATAATCACCACTAGTATCACCACTTAATATGCCCTCTTGTATACCATACACGTTGGCAGCTCTTCTAGACGCTGTACTCATGTTACTACCAAAAGTAAATATGTGCATAGCTAACTCTTCATTAGACATCATGCTGTGCTCTGCGTAAAACTTAATCTGCATTTTAACAAGCTCTCTAGCCATCATAGCCTCGTCTTTTCTAGCTTTAAAGTTAAATGCTTTTTTGATTAAATCTTCTATAACACTTTTAGATTTTTGCTGTGTCAACGATGTAATACCAAGATCTCTTTTAATTTTATTGTTTTCTGTAGTTGTCAACCCAAACTCAAGACCAGTACCAGATAAAGTTTTATTTATAAACAACCTAAAGTCCATGGCGGAACCTTGTTTTGATCCAAATAGTTGGTCCCTTTGTTTTCCTTCGTTATTAACATATTGACCTGCTTTTGGGTGTGGAACCTTTTTACCCTTAACTGTTTTAGTTGGTGGGTAAACAGCTCGCTCAGTTTGATTTGTACCATCAACAAACCACGTTCGACCATTACCCGCTTTAGCTGCTGTTATGTGTTGTTGTTCTAACATGTAAAGCAATTGCATTGCTTTCTTCTTAGTTATATTTTTATTTTGATAATCCTCCAACACGGTGGTTACAAACTCAGCGACTCTTGATCTAGCAAGTTTCATGTTTGCGTCCGTATAAAGATCTGCTTTTTTATCAACCTTTAAACCAAGCATGTTAAATACACCTGTTCTTAAAGTTTCATACTCTATTTCCTTAGACGCAAACTCCTCAAAACTCATATCAGCCTTAACATAAGGCATTTCAACATACCTTGTTATAACACCTGTTTTACCAAGTAAAGATTTAGCAAATTGCGTTCCATTAACTTTAGTACCCTTAAATACGTCTTTTATTATTTTATTTAAAGCCTTTATATCACGAACGTCTGCGTTATCAAATCTATCAGATATTATGTGTAGCTTTTCATTTATTATAGGTTGTAACTCTGGATTCTTTATATAGTATATAGACTTGCTAGATTTAGACATACCGTCTTCTATAGCAACTCTTATCTTAGATGTTATATCTCCTGTTTCTACTAGGTTTTCATTTATAGCTTGCAAACTCATGTTTCTATCAACCATAGATGCTATAGCTATTAACTTAGTCCCAGTGTTTCTATCAACTTTAAACTCAAAACCACCTTTAACCTTATACACCCCAACGTATTCTAAAAAATCTTTTTCTGATAAATTAGGTTTTTTGTATTGAGGAAAACTATTACCTATTCTTTTAGAGCTTTTATTGTAACCAAACTTTAATAAAGTTCTAGGCATACCAGAAGACTTGTGTGCTTTAGTGTGACCTTCGTTAAATATAGTAGATAGTATTAGCTGCACATTTTGAACAACAGCTCTTTGAGCCGCTCTTACTTCGTTAGTACCTCTTTTATTATCTTTCCTAAGGTTTGCTAACCATTTCTCACTTTTAGGATTTAACTTACCCTCGTCAATACCAAATAATTTAGAAGTAAATTTGTAAAGTAGGTTAGGCGCTTTTTTAACAGTTATAGCGTCTAATTCAATATCAGCTACACCCTCAGATTCTAACGCAGCAATTTCACTAGCTGTTGCTTCGTCAAACTTGTTTGATATTTTTACTCTTAACTCGTCTAGTTTTTTAACTTTTTCAAGCAGCTCGTCAATAAAAGGTTTTGTTTCATTTTTAATACCAAGTCTTTTAGCCGTGTCTACTAATGCGCCTACTCCAATATCATCTGGAGTGTAATCTTCATCCACATCATCTTCTAAATCTTTTACAATATCTAAACCTACAGAGCCTTCAACTGCGCCAGCTTTTTCAGCTGCTAATATCTCACCATATCTTAATGGTAAAATAGTGTTTAAATATTGACCAAACTCATTTACTGATGCATCGTAAGTACCAGCTAAAGTGTTCAACTGTAAATAATAACCAGATATAAATTGATCAGCAGTAATTCTTTTACCAGCTTCTAATCCCATTATATTTGGGTTTTGCGCAGCGAACATACCTAGTTTTACAGCTAGACCCATGTTGTTTTCAACAAGTTTAGTTTGCAAGTCTTCAGATGCAACTATTTTACCACCCTTACCCTTTATGCCTTCTTCTAGTATAAGTTCTCTTATTCTAGAGTTTTCTTCAACAATCCTTTTAGTGTTTTCGGTTATCTTCAAGTCATCTTTAATCATCTTGTTTTTATAAACATTTTGACTAGAGTTTTTTGCTACAATTGATTTCGAATACTTTGTCTCAGCTGGTTTCCACTGGTCAATACCATACATTTCCATCATTAACCTTTCATACTTATCGGCAGCTGTTTTAGCATTAGGATCTATATCAAGTTTCATTCCTTCTTCAAAGATCTTAACCATACCATTACTAAGATTACCATCACCCTCAATCATCTCTTTATGAAAATCTCTTAAAAAGTTAACCATACCTTGATGTCCTTTAACTTTAAAGTTTACACCAGCTTTTCTAAACATTCTTCTGAAAACATCATTTATTTCGGTGATAATATTTGACTTAACAGATATGTTACCTTGCGCTAGCGCTTCAATAAAGACAGTAAACATCTCATCAAATTGCTCCGAAAAATTACCGTCATGATCGGGGTCTAGTTTGTATTGATCATACTTACCAATTAACTTAGGGTCTTCCTTATCTTCAGCCGCTCTATTTGTTATATAAGATCTAGTGTCTTGGTATTTTTTTGGATTATTTAACAACTCTTCTCTTAAAAGGTAACTAAGGGCTTTTAAAGACTTTGCGTTTTTAGGTTTACCATCCTTTGTAAAAAGCGTGTTATAAAGCATCACATGCAGCATCTCGTGTAAAACAACAGCGTTGTTACCGCTCCACTTAGCAGCTCCAGGGCGAATAAATATTCTGTGATTATTATTTCCAGAAGTGTCGTAATCAACGTGTCCAGGTCCTTCAAGGGAAACGTTCTCATTTGTCATTTGCCTTTCAAGTCTTCTTATTTGAGCTGCTTGCTCTTTTTTTGCTTTTTTAGTTTTAGGTTTATTTTCTTTTATCAAGGCTATTTGATCTCTCAAATAAGCATTTCTTACTTGTCTTTTCTTTCTTTGAAGTTCAACAGCTATAGTGTACTCCTCTTCGTTAAGACCTTTTTCTACTATTTCAAATCCTAACTTAGGAGCAAGTTTTATTGCGTTTTCCAACAACTTGTTATATAGTTTGTTTTGGTAGTTTCCAATATCATGCACTTTTATTTCTTCGTCTATAGAAGCAATTGCATCATTTATTTCCTCAATTTCTTTAAAACTAAAGGCTTTATCTTTATTACTAAGTTCTTTCTTTCTTTTGTTCAGTTTAGACTTTTGAACTAAAAGATCTACTTGCGTATCTGTAACATTTTTTGGTGAAGCTTTCAATGCTTCGACAATGTTTTCAGCTTCTTTAATGTTAGATTCTAATATTTGTTTTTCGTTGTTTAATACTTCTCTAAGTGCAATACCCTTGCTAGTGTTGTCAGTTTCGGCAATTTTATTATCTATAACCCTAAGCTCTGCGTTTCCATTGCTTATAATGTCTTGACCAGACTCCTCAAACATTTTATATATTTTAGCCCTAGCATCATTTCTAGTTCTAACCGCGCTAATAGAACCTAATGGTAATGTCAATACAGTTGTACCGCTTAATACCTCGGCTTGCATTTCTACTTTTAATATATCTGGAGAGTGCTCAGCAAATGTAGCTGATTTAACTACATCTTGTAATAAAACATCTGTCTGCTCTTCAACGTGTTCTTTCAAGAAGTTTTTTCCGGCAACCTGTAAGGCAGCTCGGTTTGTTGCTGCTCTACCAACATCAGCTACGGTCTTTCTAGCGGCCACATACGAACCCTCCATTAAATCGCCCACTAATCTATTTACTATCTTTTTACCACCAGAGGTATTTATCCAGTTGTAATCAGGCATTATTGTTTGACTAATACCAGTTGCTAAAGATAGGAAGTTACCATAAGTAAAAGCCCCAGCAGCGTCAAGACCCCTTGCTCTACCATCAGCGTAGTTGTCAAAGAATGTCATTTTATGATTAATCCTCATCATGTTATAAGAACCCATCATTTTAGGGGATGTTAGCCATTCTCTATTTAAAGAGTTAACTATTTTTTTACCAAAACCACGATTAACACCAAGGTTTTTTGCTACTTTTGATCTACCGTCAAAAAGACTTTTTGTTCCACCGTATTTAACGGATTGAGCTGTAGTACCCCTGTAAGCACTCATTATATTTAAAGTGTAAGGTAGCAATTTAGCAAAAGTTTTACTAGTACTATAGGCATTCCAATTACCTTGACCACCAGCCCATCCTGGTGCCATTTTTTCATACAGATTACCCCACCAACCATCTCCATCTTGCTCTTTAAACTTAGGGTCTAGTATTTTTCCAGAAGAATCATTTGAAGTTGGAATGAAATCAACAGTAGCAGCGGAGGCTAAAGCATCAAACACCATCCCCGTGTGATGCATGCCTTTATCGTTGTAATCGGATATACGATTTGGGGCAAATTGATAAACGTGATCTTGCCAAAAATTACTCGTTACATCTGCCACCAGAGCTGGAAGAACAGCGTACCTACCAACAGCCCTTGCGCTTCCTCTTGTAATGGTCGCTCTCAAGCCTCTGAACCTTAGCATTTCTTCTACAAAACTACCAAAAAACGCATCGGCACCCCAACCAAGAGTATCTTTTATACTTTCGTTCCACTCCATCTTAGCTTTAGTAGAGTTGAATGCCGGGTCGAAAACACCATCTTGAACATTCCAACCCCAGTTTGCAAAAGATTCATCTCTGTCTTCTTGCCACTTTGTGGCGTCAGTGTTGAATTGTTCTCTTTCGTAAAGTAAATCTTTTTGTGAAATTCCTAAACCAAGTCTTTCGTATTCTAATTTATCCCCTTCTTTTAATAATTCTCTTAACGCTTGTTTGTCCGCAAGGCTAAAATCCTCTGTTTGAGTATACTTACCACCTCTAAAATTACCATACTTTGCTTTAATGTCCTGTATTTGTTTCTTTAAGTTAGAAGTTTCGTTTTCCCAATTAGAAACGCTGTTTACTAGATTTTGTTTTTTAGAATCAAAAGCTATGCTTCTAGTTTCTAATGCAGCTCCTTTTTTACTTGAAATATCCATTTCATCGTTAAACACTCCAGCTCTTGCTTTTAACAAGTAACCTTCTCTAAGGGTGTTCCAATTGCTTTTACCAGAGAAGTTCACCCACTCAACCCAATCTTCTCTAGGTACGGCGTTGAGAAGATGCTTCTTAAACATAATTTCTTGCTCTTCACTGTCAAACTTAGGAGAAAATAACTCACCTTTAGAATCAGTCATCACTGTCTCGTAAACTTTTTCTCCTAAGGCAACTACAGCTCTTGGATCCCCTTCCGATTTTTCTACGTAACCATGTAGAGGAGCGCCTAACGCGTCATAATATAACTTGGGTAGCGCTCTACCTACGATAAAACCGAGAGCAGGACTCGAGGCATAATTCACAGCATAGGAGCCACCTATGTTACTATAATCTACCTCACCACGATCGTCAAATTGAACATAAGTATTTTCCCACTCAGTCTCAGCCTCAGTGGCACTTAGTCCTAAGCCACCGTCTTTCACGCTCTTAGTAGCTATAGATTTCCAATCTTCTTTGTTTACAATGTTTTTTAAATCAACCTCTGGATACCTACTTTTTAATGTTTCAGCAGTATTGTGTTCATATTTCTTTTCTATGTTATCAATATATTCTATTTTATCAAAGTGGTCATCTCCAGCAGTATGTCTTCTCGCGGTTTTATCGAGTTCAGCTTTAACGTCTTTTTTCTGTTTTGCTAACTCTTCCGTGTTTAACGCCCCAGCAGCAACCAAATCTTTAACCAACTCTACATCGCCCTTCGCTGTCGCGTCGTTCAACATAGCGGTTAACTCGTCATCGCTTTTACCTTCAAATGGCCTTACCGTTGCAACTCTCGGTGCTAAGCCACCTCTATCTAAACCCATTTGAGGTGTTATATTCTCGATATCTAAGTCTAATTCAACATCTTTATCTTCCTCAGTATCCACCACGCTTTTTACCGCGGCATTAACATTTACGTTTGGATGTGCAGGTATTACAATTTTCTTTGTGTTTCCACGCGGGTCCACAACTTCAATCTCTTTTTCTTCAACCTCTAATTCAACGTCATCCACCGACTCTTCATCAGTTTGTTCTGTTTCTGTTTCTGCCTCTGTTTCTATTTTTTTACCTGGCTGTGTGTCAATAGATTCGCTTTCATCCTCGTTATCCTCAAGGCTTTTGAAATACTTCATTCTAGCTTTCATGTAATCGCTTGAAGTCTTGAAGTCTTTACGCCTTGGTTTAACTAACTCTGGTTTTTCCTCTATAGTATCTTCAGGTATCGCACCTTCGGTTACCACACCCTCTGTCTCTACGGTTGTTGGGGTTGGTACAGTTGGTACGGTTATTTTCTTCACATTCCCATCAGCGTCTAGAACCTCCACATCTTCTGTTTCTACATCTTTTGTGTCTACCTTCTCTTCTTTAATCTCTACCTCTGGCAATAAACCAGGAAATTCAGGTTCTTCCTCAACAACTTCAACATCCTCATCTACTAATTCTTCGCTTTCAGTTTCTGCCTTCTTATCTTTGCCCTTCCACTTGTCTTTTAGTTTTTCAGTTTGCTGATCAGCATATAACTCCTCCTCTTCTTTCTCTTTTTCAGCTCTTAATCTTTCATCTTCTATCTGTGCGATCTGCTCAGGCGTCAACTTGTCATCATCAATCGTCTCCAGTAAGTTTGGGTCTTCATTTTCAATAACCTCCTCTTCAGTTTGCCCAGTTTCTTCTATTTCTTTTTTCTCTTTTTCAACCTTTGCATCTTCCTCCTCTTTTTTTATAGCTTTATCCTGCTCAAACTCTTTTTGAGTTGGTATATTAACTATATTTGGTTCTGGTGTTGGAAAAACAACTTCCCCATCATCACCTATAGTTGTCCCAGGTGCAACCGGTGTTGGCTTTATGTCTTCAGCTATAGTTTCTGGAGTAATCTCTTCTTGTATAGTCTCTGGAGTGATTTCTTTTGGTGTTAACTCTTTAGTAACACTTGGGATTTTCGGTATGTATTTTTTGTTTTCTTCTATCGTTACGTCAAGAGCGTTATATGTAGAGATTGAGTCAGTGGCCCACTTGTCTCCCTTTTCAAGATTTTTTATAAACGCTTCCTCTTCTTCATCTCTACCGGGGTTTATTTTTTTGGATAACTTTACACTATTGGTATCGTTAAGATGTTTAGTGTTCCAAACACCGGGTTCGTTATCTTTATAAAAACCAAGAGTGTGTTTTAAACCGTATTCAGGATCAGAAGCAAGTTTTTTCATAAAATCTTCCATACTACCCTCTATACCTGCCTTCTTCATGTACGCTTTTACATCCGCGTTTCTATTTTTAGGAATAGCAGTACCAGTTCCCACTGTTAGTTGCAGTGGCCCATAACCACCACCAACACTATCTATATCACCATTGTAAAATAAACCTTTTTTCTGGTCACTGCTTAATGCGTTGTAGTCTGCTTTTTGCTGCGCATCTTGTCTAAACGTACCAAATTTTACCTCTCCATTTTTAATAGTACCATGAGCATAACCCATTTCAACCATGTACTTTCTAGCTGATTTGATCCTGTGGCGGTAACCCGTGCCCGATTTATTTTTCTCAAACACCTGAGACATTTTATACGAATACTCTGTGAATTGAGTTCCCTGACCGGTTTCAACAGAAACATTTACCATGATAGCCTTTACACCCTCGTCGCTTATCCCAGGAAACTCTTCTTTAATTATTTTTATAAAAGCACTTTTATCCGCCATGTATTATGTATATTATTTAATTACCTGTTTTATTGTCCGCTAATATTTACCGTGCTTAAGTCAAGTCCACCCATGATATTACTTTTTTCGTTTTCAAGTGTTGGTGATAAATCAACATTAGTATTTTTCTCCATTGGGTAGTGTGTGTTTCTTTTTGTTTTAAAATCTTCCTCCCAATCCTCAACACTGTTTCCTACGTTACCTAAAAATTCTTCTCCAAAACTAGCGCCAGGATTTAATGCATTTCCTTTGTCATCTACCTCCTTTCTAAGGTCTATAATATGTTGTTTTAAACTCTGTAAGGTTTCAACTCTAGTCTCAGGATCAGAAAAATCAAACTCTTCACCCTCAATGTTAATGGTATTAGGTTTGTATTTAGTGTGAGATACTTGAATATCCATACCAACAGTATCAAACTCTGACTTCAATATTTTTTGGATATTTTTTATACCTTCTTTTGAATCTGTTCTAAAAGAAAAAGCTTTAGAGTCATCATTTCCAAAAGCCATATCAATAATACTATTAGTGTAAGTATCCATTTTTTTGAAGTACACCGCGTCCGCTCTTTTTTGTACGGTTCCTAAAGAGCCGTTATTAGCGATAGCGTAAGGATCATTAACACCATCATCAAAATACAGTTCGCTTGCTTCATAGTGTGCTCTTTTTTGTGCTTTTCTTTGATCAGTTAAAACAATACCCATAAATTTAGAGTATTGAGTTATTTGGTGTGGATCAAAGTCACCACCTGCTTTTTCAGTTCCCACGTTGTCCTTGCCTCTAAGCTTCATTTCTAAAAGAGTTCTTCTTTCTTCTTTAGATAAATACGATCCATCTTTTAAGGGCGCTACCCCATTCCACTCGTCAGAACCGTAAGTTAAAGTTTCCCCACTATCCGTTGCCCAAGTAATAGGATTGCCATTCTCATCATTGTACATGTATGAGTGTTTTTCTGGATTAGCTAGTTCGTAAATAAACATGTTAGCATACGTGTTTTCTACTTCTTCAGGATTTTCCGTGTCTTGAGTTCCGTCTTTTTTAAATGCAATATTAACCACCTTGTTATCGTTAGGCGTACCATCACTAAAAAGTAAATCATTAAGTTCAGTTCTAGTGTCTATTTTACCCAAACCATCTTTATCGCCTTTTAACAGTCTTTTTTTAAGTTCAATCTGAACCGTGCTTTCTTGACCCTCTACAACATCGTTGAAATCAGCATTAGTAGATTGTTTTTCTGTAGTTTTAATTACAAAATCAAGCATGTTATTTCTAGACTCATCTACACTTCCATACCTAGCGGCTTCTTCAATGTTAACTAAGGTATATTTATTAGGGTTATAAGTGGTAACGCCGTCTATAGTTGTTTTTTCATCTAGCTTATTAATTCTATTCCACTCGTTAACCTCCGTGTCATGCTTGGTTTTATTTGCCTTTAACTTTGCCAACGCCTCATTTTCGGCAGTTGTTCTTTGCATAAGCGGTTTAGCTTCTATATCCTTTATTTTTTTTTCTTCAGCAGCATCAAACACAGGTGGTTTAGCATCGTTAATAGGTATAGCGTAATATATCTCATTACCATTTCCAGTTGCGTTAGGTCTCATACCAGGAAGGTAATCTTTGTTTTGTAACTTTGATGCAAGTAAGTGGTCGTCACTATCAAAACCTTGTGGTATATAAGTAGAATCTACATTGCTATTAACAACATCCTGAGCATCTTTCATTAACAAAACGGTCTCATTAAACTCTCTTTCGTTTTGAGCTAATGCCATTTGAGCATCAAAACCACCTTCTTGGTTGTTTAAAAATGTTTGTTTAAAACCTTGCATTTTTTCTCTTAATAAATTTTCCATTTGAGCGTCCAGTGCTCCAGAAGGCATTTTGTAGCTTTCATTAAAAGCTTTATTTAATTCACCTATTTTTTTATTATTAGCCGCTTTTTTATTTGCATACGCCTCAGCTATAGCACCCACTCCAGTCTTTATAGATTGCCCCAATATTAAATCACTATTTGCGTGTTTAGCTGCCTCAGCGCCTGCTGTTGCTTTTATTAAACCTAAATCTGCTTTTCCAAATTGTGCCATGTTTATCTATTGTTTACTTAAAAAAATTAAAACTACCCTTTTCATCACCTACTCCAGGAGTATACGCGCTCGCTACACCACCAATAACAGACGATATTCCTTGCCCCACTGCTTGTTGTCCTTGTAAAACCGCTTGCTGTGCCGCTGTATATGCTTGCGCATCCATACCTAATAAAGTACTTTGTTTACTTTGTTCCATTTGCATAGAAGATAACTTACCTTTTGCTATCAATTGTTGCGTTTTATCAGCCCCAGCTCTTTCAAGTTGATCTATTTTAGCAGCTTGCTGCGCTGCTAATAGTTTGTTTTTAGCTTCTTGTTGTCCTATTGACGCTGATGCTCTCTGCGCTTGTGTCATTGCTTGGTTTGACATAGCTTGCGCTAGACCAGCAATCCCGCTACTTCCGGCCGCTCCACGAAGCTGAGACATTGTATTGGCTTGAGACTGTTGAAACATTCCCCTTTCAAACTCTGCTTGTTGAGTATTAACCGTTAAATCTTCCATAGTATTTTCCATGTTTGTGTACATGTTTTTTATACCACCGTAAGCATTGCTAGTGTCTAGCCCTTCATATATGGCTTTTTGGTCCTCGTAAGCTTTTTTTGCTTTATTAGCAGCATCTTTTCTTTTTCCACCCCAGTCAATTCCACTTGCTATTTGCCCTAATCCACCTAGAGCCATAACAGCGGGTATGAAAGCTAGTTGCATATTTGGATCACTTGATCCAAAAAGAAATATTTCAATTAATTCTAACATAATTTATTTTTGTATATTTATTATCACAGTTTTGCTTGTTTTTTTACTATGGAGCCGACGTTGAAAGCAGTTTGTTAAGATCAAATCTTAACGTTTGATCTGCGTAACCTGCTTTTACAATTTCTATATTACCAGTTATAGTAGCTACTCTACCCGTGTTTTCTACAGTTAAAGTAATACCGCTTTCTAATGTTTGAACAGCGTCCACAACCCAAGTTCCACCACCAGTTGCCCCTCCACCGGATGTGATAAGTGGATTTTGTAACGCCGGATTAATACCTACACCACCAACTCTAGACACGTTATTAATAACACCTTCTTTAGACGTGACAACTACATTAGCAGAACTACCACCAGCAGACGCGGCGGTAGTTGTTGTGGTTGGGGCAGTTAAAGCAATAGCTAAATCTGTAAATTTAACTTCCCACCCATAAACTCTTAGTATTTCACTTTCTCCATAGCCACCAGCTTTTAAAGTACTACCAGCTAAAGCTAACACCTGTTGTTTGTCAAAAACAACTTGGCCCTCTTGAACGGTAACTAGACCCTTTACTACAGTTGGTTTTTTAGCTAAAGTGCTCAATGCTGGTCGTTTGTTCTTTATTATTTTTTTCTCTTTCTTTGTACCTGCAAATAAAGTTATTGTGTCTTCGTAAACACCTACAGACGTATCTGCAGTAACATTTGTGGCAGGCACTAGTATCATGCCCTCCTTAAGTATATCAGCATATTTATTAATAGGCCAACTAAAATTCATTCTAGGAGAAAAAACTAAAGGTTGGTTGTCTCTAAATTGAATTGCTTGCGACATTGTGAAATCAGTGGCCGTACCACTAGTCTCAACAACCGTAACTGTTGTTAAGCTTCTATTTACTTTAGAGCTAAACGTTAGCGTTACACCATCACCTATAGCGACAGCTTCTGATAAAGCAAAAGTATTAGCATCACTACCGATGTTTATTTCTGCTACTGTTACTTCTCTTGCGTCGAGAATAGCTACCGCACCTGACGCTGTAACTCTATCTCCAACAGCCATTTTTGTAGCCACCGCGGCGTCCATTATTACATTTTCACCACTAGTAACCGCGCCGTTTACAGTGTCCGTGGTTACTGGTGATGTTATTTTGTCACCAACAGCTATAACTGCTGATAAATCAGTGTTGTCCATTCGAGCCACAGCCCCACTAGTTACAGCGCCGTTAACATCATCTCCAGTAAATTCGGTTCTAGCGTCTGGGTATATATTTTCTCCCGGTAAATCGATTGGAGCGGAACCAACAACGGGCTCTATAAAAGCTAAAATATCGTCTGCCACTGGTTGTTTTAAAATTCTATAAGCGGCATTTGTTGCGGCTGTGGTTGTAAAACTAAAAGCCGTTTTGGCATTAGGTTTTCCTCTATTTATAGATATAGTGTCAGTGCCAAAACCACCAGCGGTAGCAGCTACCGTACCGCCGATTGAATAACCTTGTAGTGTTAGTGTTAAAGCCGCATACTGATATATAACTTTTTGCATTATTAAAGAGTTAGAACCTGTAGAGTTGTTAATATCTATAGAACCATCGCCAAACCTAACCTCGTTGTAAGTATCGTGGATAGTTGATTGCTCTGGGACAGAAGAAGGAACTGCATGTAGAAATATATCGTATTGATCGTCACCACCTGTTACAGCTGGGAAGGTTATACTTCCATTGTATGATCCGCTAGAGATTTGCTCTTCTAAACTAGAAGCGGTTGTTTGAAAAACATTGGTTACAAAATTGTAATAGTAACCAGTGGTGTTATCTTTAATTTCTAATTTAAACTTTGCTCCTTTATCTCCAGATATTGTAAACACCCTACGTTCGCTTGTTGCGGGTAAATCA
>UEXM01001556.1_pt1 | contig 18703 bp, 20 predicted proteins | sample 1796661 | NCBI WGS metagenome assembly UEXM01 (sample SAMEA4772469, study PRJEB27181) | metagenome | reverse complement strand
TGGCTAGAGAAAGTGCGGTAGTGAGTTGCATAAAAAAGGCTCCTGAATAAATTCAGAAGCCTTTATAAACTAACCAGAAGATCGGTCAATGGATCGCTAAATATTTCTTAACTGATCGGCATTAGGCAGATGCCGGTTTTTTTATACTCATAGTCTGTAAATACCATCATACATCTATGTAACCTGAACTCTGGATAAGCTGCACTCATTATCCAGAGTTCAGGTTATGTAGCTAAATATTGTCAGGTATAGTTAACCACAGCACTTTTTGTATTTTTTACCACTGCCACATGAGCAAGGGTCATTACGACTTGGTGTTTTTTCAAAGGTGGTCGTCGTTGGCTTATTAAGTATAACCTCAAGTTCATTGAGATCTTCACTTGCCGCACTATCGACACTAATGGTGGCGAATAAGTCGTTTTCAGCAACTACAATAGCAACTTCTGCTTTTTTTTCTTCACTATTAACAACTAAAGTTAATGGATTTTTTTCGCTGCCAAGTTTAACGGTACGCTTAGTGCTATAACCTGTTTTGACATGATTTACTCTGGTATGGATACGCCCTTTGTAATACAGATCGTGCATAACAAAACTCCGTTAATAAAATACTTGATTTGAGCGCGGCAGTATAACCCAAACCGTGCAATAGTCGACCGTTGAATTTAGCATTAACCCGTTTATAGCGATTTAAAATCTATGAGGCATCAAAAGCACTTAATCAACAGTAGAAGTAACGACAAGCTTGACATATTATGTCAAGCAGGTTAGCTTGATTATATGATTGTTAACTTACCGTTAACAGTTCAGCTTATAACGGAGGTGGTAATGGAATACATACTATTTTTTGAAACTTGGATCTTTCTCGCTATCTTGTTTGCCTGTTTAGAAATTTTTGTCCCCGGTGGCATTTTACTGAACTTAGGCATCGCTTCTTTGCTTGTTGCCATTGGTGTACAGCAACAAATTCTTGATACCTGGATATTAACCTTAACCACTTGGTTTATTATTGCGACATTTTTGTTGATCAGTGTTTATTTTATTACTGAGCGTTTCTTTGCTGGCGATACTACCGTAGAAAATGTTTTTGAAGAGCTCGATATATACGGAAAAAATGTCAATGTGCTTGAACAAATAGGCCCCGGTGCACAATCAGGTAGAGTAGAATTTCAAGGCACCACTTGGACAGCATTGGGGGACGGTTCTATTATTCATGCTGGTAGCCAAGCCTCTATTGTTTGCAAAGAAAATATTTCTTTAATCGTTGAGCCCACCAAATAACTTTTTTACCCCTTTTAAACACCCAATAATTTAGTAGGAGAATACCTATGTTAGCTACTGTTACCTTTGCTTTTCTAGCATTGCTCTTTATCGTCGTGAAGCTAGTACTTGTAGTTCAAATGAAAGAAGTTTGCGTGATAGAGCGTCTCGGAAAGTTTCGTGCTGTATTGCAACCTGGATTGCATTTTTTGATCCCTTTTATCGATCGTGTCGCCTATCGCCATGAAACACGAGAACAAGTCCTTGATATACCAGCACAAAGCTGTATTTCTCGTGACAACATTCAAATCAGCGTAGATGGCTTGGTTTATATTCAAGTAATGGATGGTGAAAAAGCCAGCTACGGTATTGAAGATTACCGTCGTGCTAGCATTAACTTAGCCCAGACCACCATGCGTTCCGAGATAGGTAAATTAAACTTAAGCCAAACATTTTCTGAACGAGATACCTTGAATGAAACTATCGTCAGCGAAATTGATAAAGCTTCAGATCCTTGGGGTATAAAAGTATTACGCTATGAAGTGCGCAATATTACCCCGTCGGATAACGTTATCCATACGCTAGAAAAGCAAATGGAAGCCGAACGACAAAAACGTGCTGAAATTACTTTAGCGGAAGCAGAAAAAGAATCGACCATAAATTTATCACAAGGTGAACGCCAAGAAGCGATCAACTTGTCTGAAGGTGATAAACAAAAACAAATTAATGAAGCTCATGGGCGCGCACAGGAAATTGCTATTCTGACTCAAGCTTCCGCAGAAGGTATTAATCTAATTGCCAAGGCAGCTGCTTTACCCAGTGGCGATCAGGCGATTAAAATGCGCTTATTAGAGCAGTTTATCTCACAAACGAGTAGCATTCTGAAAACTGCAGATGTTTCTATAGTGCCAAACGAAGTGGCAAAATTAGAAGGATTTTTCCAAGGTATGGAAAAAGTAACGCAAAATATTCAAGGAGCAAAATCATGATAGCGATTGATGCAAACACAATTGATTTAGCGGTATTAGCTATTTGGGCATTTATATTCTTATTTCTAGCTTTTAAATTTATTCAAGCCATTTGCCTAGTTCCAACGAAATCAGCCTATGTTGTTGAGCGCTTAGGAAAATATCGCTGTACTTTAGATGCGGGATTTCATTTATTATTGCCATTTATTGACCGAGTAGCTTTTATTCAGGACTTAAAAGAAGAAACTATAGAAGTACCACCGCAAGAGTGTTTTTCAAAAGATGAAGTTAATGTCGAGGTTGATGGCGTTATTTACATCCAGGTGATAGACGCGGTAAAAGCAAGTTATGGCATTACAGATTATCGTTTTGCCGCTATGCAACTTGCGCAAACCACCACCCGATCAGTCATTGGTACACTTGAGTTAGATCGAACCTTTGAAGAGCGAGATATTATCAGCGCAAAGGTCGTTGAAGTACTCGATAAGGCCGGTGAAAGCTGGGGAATAAGAGTCCACCGCTACGAAATTAAAAATATTACGCCGCCGGTAACGGTACGCAACGCGATGGAGATGCAAGTCAATGCCGAGCGTGAACGTCGTGCTATTTTAGCAAAAAGCTTAGGTGATAAAGCCAGTCGAATTAATCGCTCAGAGGGACAGATGACGGAGTTAATTAATTTATCTGAAGGTGAAAAACAACGACGTATCAACTCTGCTGAAGGTAAAGCGGCAGAAATATTAGCCATTGCTCAAGCAACGGGTGACTCCATTAGTAAATTGGCAGCAGCAATAGAGCAACCCGGTGGCCAACAAGCATTAGATATGCAATTAAGCGAACAATACTTACAACAAATGAAAGGCTTAAGTCAGCAATCAACCAAGGTAATATTGCCTGCCAACTTGCTTGATTTTAAACAATGGTTAGCAACCGCCGGTATACATCATAAATAAGCTACCTTAACATCAGCATTGACTAAAAATGGATAAGCCGACGACGATGTCGGCTTATTTTATATTAACAAAAAGCCAATACTAAGTATTAAAATTACTGAACAAAGCAACCAGGTTTTGTCTGCGATGATAAGCTTTTTATTTCTCTTTAGTTGCCTTATTTTACTTACCATTAAATAAAAAATGGTTGTTGATAATGCAATCAAAAAATGTACTTGGATAGTCAGCAATTCACTATTTTCTTGCCAAAGAAAAACGGGGCCACTGTAATTAACAAAAAATAAATTTAACAACGAAACATGAGCCCACAAAACAAAAAACATCAAAGTGATTTTGTACTGATAAAGCGCTTTTAATGTTCTAGTAATGACATTATTTGCCATAAAGTACTTACCTTAATTGTTACTTAACCATTACTGAATAGTTTACTGGTTAATCTAGCGATACTGAGTATTACTAATGCTTTGTGCGCAACCAATTACAACTCTACAGCCCATTGTAATAGATCATCATAAACATAGTCGTATTGTAAATCTGCTCGAAGCTTGTCACCAACAACCTGCTTACTCGCCTGCTCATCTTGCTCTGGTTCAAAGCGAGGTACAGGTAAACCTAAAGCTTGTGCAGCTGCTTGATAATAACCTTTACGATTAATTTTAGTATGACTGACTACATTGTAAACAACCGAGGATTGAGAGGTGTTGTTATTAATCAATAACCTAATGATATTAACCACGTCAGCTTGATGTACTAAATTCACTTGCGCACCAGCATGAGCAAAAGTACGCTCTGATTGCAAAAATTTACCCGGATGACGATTAGGCCCCACTAAACCAGCTAAGCGTAAAATATGTACTTGCTTAGAAAATTCCTTTACCGCTTGCTCAGCAGCTAGTAGTGTTTCAACCTTTGCAGCAGCAATATCTAAGCTGCTATTTTCATCAATAGCTCCCGCTAAACCATTATAGATAGCCGTAGAATTTAATAAAATAATATGTTGAGTTTTCCCTAGCTCAGCTAACTTTACTAATTGCTTAATTTTGAGTGGGTAATCTAACTTACCTTTTTTTATTTGTGGTGGGATAGCAATAATTAGTACGTCATTTTCAAATAACGCCTGATCCACACCTACGGTGTTACTCGTGCTTTCTATAGCATTTATATCTACAGCAAGTGGTAATACAAGCGGCGTAGCAGGTATATTTAAGCGATTAAGTTTTTCCAATGTTGCCTGAGATTGATAACTTGCAAGTACAGGAATATTCTCAGATAACAAAACTGTTGCAAGTGCTTGGCCTAACCAACCACAACCTATAATACTAACGCTCATAAACCCAATATCTCCAAAAATTATTCATTATTAGTACAACGACTAATCCGTACTTTTAGCTTTATTAGTACGATAGTCTTTTATTACTTCTACTACATCACCAGCGATAGCATTAGGGACCGGAATTGACAAATTATACTGGAGTATCTTCCAACCATGTTCGGTATTAATCAATAAACCACTGCCACGACAGCGACCATAGTTTTTGTTGAATAATAATTCATCGAAAAAAACAATCTCGTTAACTTGAGCAACGCTAATATGGCGTTCAATTGGTTGATATAACCAACCTCTCCCTTGACTAAAATAAGGCTTAACAAAAGCAGAGAATTGAGCTTTATTCCATCGTTCGCCACTATCCGTTCCGAGATAAATCGCATTTTCTGCCAATAAATCAATATATTGCTCGTAATTAGCTTCAGCTGCGGCTTGATGAAATTTATTTAATAACTGCTCAATATCTTCATTTGCTGAGCTAAAAAAGCTAAGCCAAAATAAACTCAAAATGACTTTATACATATCGATAACTCCTGTGCTGAAAGTGACCAAACGCTATTTGAGCTATGAATTCAATAAGCCAAAATAACACGATTTTAAACTGTTTTACTTGAGGTTTATTTATCCGCTAACATGAGTTTATCTCTTTTTAGAACGGCCACATAGGCGCCAGTAAATAGCGCTGCGGTTTTATCGCCACAACATACTTGAACTTCGATGGTAAAGCGTGCATTTTTGCCTAAAGCCAATGCATCACCATTACCGGTTACTAAAGTCTGACAAGTTTGTGCATGCGCAACACCAGCTAATGGTGCTAGATAGCGAATATTCCCCTCTGCTAAAACAATATCAGCCTGCTGTTGATAGGCTTGCAAGGCAAAATAAACCCACGCCCAACCGGTTAATGTTGCCAAGGTATAAATACTGCCGGCAAACATCGTGTGATGTAAGTTTTTATTAAACCCGGGATCACAATGGGTCACTAACTGTTGTTGGTCAAAGTAGCAGATATTAATATTCATCGCTTGGCTTAATGGAATAGTTTGATGCCATAGTGTTTGTAAAGCTTCTGATTTTTCGCTTAAATGCTCATTTGAATGATTAAGGTGCTTGCTCATTTTAGTATGTGGTATTTTGCCATAAAGCAGGTGTGAGAAACCTTGATCTTTATATCCAAGTTGTAGATAAAAGCCAATAGCATTTTCTCTCGCATTAAGCTCTATACTGCTCACCCCTACTTTTCTAGCAATACCTTCTAGCTCTGTTAGTAATAATCTACCTAGCCCTTTACCTTTTGCTGTTTCAGCAATAGCCATATAACGCACTTGTGCTTTATATTGCCCACTTTTATGTAAGCGACCAACACCAATAACATTACCCATATCATCCAAGATCACGCGATGGTATGATTGCGACTCTAGCTCATCTTGTTCACTGCCTTTAGGTTGCTGCCAAGGGCTACGCAACACTTGCCAACGAAGTTGATAATAAGCATCTAACTCAGCCTGATTTTTGGGTGCTCTACATAGGTACATTGTCTATTCTTATCACAAAGGAAATAAATAATTGCTTAGCTACTTTTAATTTTGGGAATCAAATTACACGTGAAACTAACTAAACATGTTGCTCAAGGGCACCTAGTGTACCTCAGTAATGATGCAGACCAAATATCCATTAGTGAAAATATGCACTACCGATGGTTAATGTTTGATGATGTTATTCAAAGTGTCATGCATTTACGCCAACCAGAAAAGTTAACGTTACCGCATCAATATGCGGTGCTAATGCCACTACTTTTTTTTAAAGCTGAAAAGGTAGTCGAATTAGGCTTAGGTGGAGGTAACATTAGTCGATTTTTAACCACACTAAATTCAAATATTGATGTGGTAAGCGTGGAGCTTTCTAGCCAAGTTATCCATTGTTTCAAGCGATTTTTTGATCCGTTACTGCATAACATGAGTATTGAAAATAACGCAGCACTGACATGGTTACAAGAGCATGACAGCAGTGATAACCAAGCAGTCGACTGGCTAATTTGTGATGTATATCAACATCATGCAGATAGCTTTAAAAACCGAGTGAAATTATTAACGGCACTAATAGATAACTTAACAAATGATGCTTGTTTAACGATCAATCTACCTGACCTTGACGATCATGAAGTAAACCTTTGTTTAACAATATTAAAACAATTACAAAGCTCACATCAAATCATCTATTTTCATATTCCACGCTACCTTAATATTGTCATACATTTACTTCCTAGTCACTGGCCAATAGCTAATCTAAAAAAGCGCTCTAAAGCCACTTATCTGCCTTTATGGCAATATCGTCGCTGGCAACAGTTTTTTTCTCACCATATCAGTACGTAATATTGTATTCATTAGACCTGTAAATGAATCGTCACTGGGCCATCATTAAGCAACCTTACTTGCATATCAGCACCAAATATACCGTTTGGCACTGCAAAGCCTTGCGCTCGTAAATTTTGACAAAAACACTGATATAACCTGTTACTCATTTCTGGCGATGCCGCGCTAGTAAAACTTGGTCGTAGCCCTTTTGCCGTGTTAGCAGCAAGGGTAAACTGAGAAACAACTAATATTTCACCGTTGACTTGCTTAACGTTTAAATTCATTTTGTCATTTTCATCGGTGAAAATTCGATAGCCTGCCACTCGTTCAGCTAAACGTTTAGCTTTTGCCTCAGTATCTTGAGGTTCAATGGCTAATAACACCAATAAGCCATGTTCTATTTCACCAACGACTTTATTATCGACACTAACACTCGCTTCTAACACCCTTTGTAATAAGGCAATCATTTACTTTAACTTCCCCGTTCAGCAATAAAACTGGCCATAGTATCTGCTGCTTTGCAAAAGCCATCAATAGTTTGCGTTTCAAAACCACCATGACCAGCTTTAGGCAGTATTTGTAATTGAGCATTTGGCCATGCTTTTACCAACTTATCGGCATAGCGCATTTGGCAAACCATGTCATAACGGCCATGTAAAATAATCCCAGGTATTGCTTTAATTTTTTCGATAGCCGTTAAAATAAAGCCTTCATCAATAAAGCAGTTATTAACGAAATAGTAACTGGATATTTTTGCCATACATAACGCTTGATGAGCATCCGTTATATGATGAGGTTCAATATGATGATGCTCTATTGTCGATAACCTCAGTTCCCATAGACACCAAGCTTTACTGGCTGCAATAGCCGCAATTTCATTATCCCCAGTTAATAAATCGTAATAGCCTTGTAATGTGCTAGCACATTGAATATCTGCACATTGCTCAATAAACTCTCGATAGTACTCAGGAAAAAAGCCAGCTGCACCATCCTGAGTATACAGCCAGTCATATTCAGCTGCGGTACCGAGAAAAATACCTCTTAAAATAAAAGCTAACACACGCTCTGGATGCGCTATTCCATAGAGCAAAGCCAAAGTTGTGCCCCAAGAGCCTCCGGTAACTAACCATTGTGATATTTTTAAGTGTTTACGAATAACTTCCATATCATTAATTAAATGACTCGGTGTATTTTGGCTCAAACTCGGAGAAGGTTTAGAGCGTCCACAACCTCGTTGGTCAAATAAGATGATTCGATATTTTTCAGGATCAAAATATCGCCGATGGTTTTTAGATGAGCCACCACCGGGTCCACCATGCAGATAAATCACCGGAATACCATTGGGATTACCTGATTGCTCAAGATAGAGTTGATGACCATCACCAACATCAAGCCACTCTTGTTGATAGGTAGCAATATTTGGAAAGAGCGCTCTAGACATAAAATCCACCTTTAAAGAAAACTTAGTTAGTTTATACCCAAACCACTTGAAAATGCAGGATTGTGCAAGCTAGAAAACCAGTGCAGCGTTGCATACATGGATGTATGTACTTAGCTTTTGTCTGGAGCAAAAAAGCTGTGCAGCACTTGATAAGGGAATAACCATTATCTGTGTGCTGTGCCTTGCGCTGATTTCCTAGCTTAACGCTGAAACTTCATTTTCAAGTGGCTTGGGTATAGTTGCTTAGCCATTGAATAGCGATGCTGAGCAACAAGGGGAAAACAATATTAATCTGTATTTTGCTTTAAGGCAGCCAGTTTATTTTTTTCATCGAAGTCTTCAAGCGATACGGTAAACAATGCCCCAACAAGTACCACAAGCCAGCTTAAATATACCCATAAAAATAAAATAGGAATACTCGATAAAGCCCCGTAAATAGCTTGATAAGAGAGCTGTTGTGTTACATAAATTGCAAAAGCCTTCTTAGCAACTTCAAATAAAATTGCAGCTAAAGCAGCACCTGCAAAAGCAAACTTAACTGGCACCACTTTATTAGGCACAACCATATATAAAATAAAAAAAGCAGCTATTGAGGCAAATAATGGTAAGGCCCTAACAAATATATTTGTTAAGCCAAGTAGATCATAATCCCCCAAAGACACTAAAGAAAGAATATAAGAGCTCATCACTAGGCTACTACCAACTAATACAGGTCCTAATGTCAACACCATCCAGTACATTGAAAATGACGTTATAACTCTGCGCTTTTCATCCACCCGCCATAATTTATTTAAACATTTATCAATAGCTGAAATGAGCATCATGGCAAAAATAAATAATGCGGTGATCGCGACAGCTGACATTTTAGAAGCATTGCTGACAAAGCCGGTAATATGCTCTTGTACCACATCGCCAGAAGCAGGAACAAAGTTTTGATAGACAAAATTTTCTATCAGCTCTCGAATTTCAGAAAAAATTGGGAAGGCGGTCATAACAGATAGCATCACAACCATTAACGGCACTAATGACATTAACGTAACGTAAGATAAATAGCCTGCAGTAACATGAATACGCTCTTTGTTAAAATTGTTTAGAAACAATGACAAAAAGCCTATGACTGACTCGACATAAGGATGTGTTTTTACTTCTTCTAATTTAGGATGCATATAAATTACTAATGAACGCCATTATCTTAATAGTAAGACAATAGCTAAAATAACGGTAATGACAATATCAATAACACTAGGTTTCAGTTTTTATACATACAATAATACGCGCTATGACGAAACAATAGTAAAATAGATTTGACGCTGTTTAAATTAGAGTAGCATAAAGAAACTTTTAATAAAATCAGTCGACTAAGTAAGAGATTAAAAACGATATAACTGCGCAATAGACGGAGGATAAAACTGCAATTTTGGTTAGTGTGAAGGCAAGGTTTGCTTAATGTTATCTTCAGGCCAATTGGCTAACTGGTTAATTTCAGCCAAAAGAGCTGATAATTGTTTAACTTGCTTTGGGCCAGCAGAGCCCTGTGCAAACAATTGATTTAACTGTTGTAATTTTTTTAGTTGCTCTGGAGACATTAAGAAATTTCCTTTTTCTTTTATCGTGAACGATTAACTTGCTGAACGTCTTTTTTCTAAGGGAAACACAACCGTATTATTTTTCACTATATCACGGCCATCACTAATAAACTCATCATATAGTTCATCAAGCTCACGCTTTTCTAGATATTTCGCCTTATTGGCAACAGCTTTTTCAAATAGGCAATTTAGCCTTGCTAGCTTATCAGGTTCCATGATCATCGCTCTCCTAATGTTCATAGTTTTATGAACATTTTATATACTTAAATATAGCAGCTAAAAAACTTTCTAAAAGGCAGGAAAAATACAATCAGTGAATATAATTACGTTTCTTAAAATATTTTCAACACTTAAGCTTTAACACTATGATTTTTATAAGCTAAATACAAAACTGAAGACATAAAAAGAAAGTGAGTAGTTGACAGTTTAAGATATGTCTTACATAAACTATCTCTTCATGGCAAAAAGACAAAAAAAAACCATTCGAATTTCTTCGAATGGTTTTTTAATAAACGATTAACTATGGCTTATTTAACGCCACGACCTTCACGTTTACGATCTGTTTCTTTCAACGATTTTTTACGAATACGGATGTTTTCTGGTGTAACTTCAACTAACTCATCATTATCGATAAACTCTAATGCTTGCTCTAAAGACATAATGATAGGTGGCGTTAATGTTTGTGCTTCATCAGTACCAGATGAACGAACGTTAGTTAACTGCTTACCTTTAAGCGCGTTCACTGTTAAGTCGTTATCACGACTATGAATACCGATAACTTGTCCTTCATAAATATCAACACCGTGACCAATTAACATACGACCACGAGACTGTAAGTTAAAGATAGCGTTAGTTAGTGCTTTACCGGTTGCGTTAGCGATCATTACACCGTTTTTACGCTGGCCGATTTCGCCGCCTTTATGAGGACCATACTCAAAAAATGTATGGTAAATCAAACCAGAACCTGACGTTAATGTCATAAATTCAGTTTGGAAACCAATTAAACCACGACTTGGCATAATGAAGTCCATACGGATACGACCAGTACCGTCTGGTGCCATGTCAGTTAATTCAGCTTTACGAACACCCATTCTTTCCATGATAGGACCTTGATGCTGTTCTTCAACATCAATGGTTACTGTTTCGTATGGTTCTTGTAACTCACCATTGACTTCACGAATAATTACTTCTGGGCGTGATACTGCAATTTCAAAACCTTCACGACGCATGTTTTCAATTAGGATACCTAAATGAAGCTCACCACGACCTGATACTTTAAATTTATCAGCATCTTCAAGCTGCTCAACACGCAAAGCTACGTTATGAACCAACTCCTTGTCTAAGCGATCTTTGATGTTACGTGAAGTAACAAACTTACCTTCTTTACCACAAAATGGTGAAGTGTTTACTTGGAAAGTCATGTTAATCGTCGGCTCATCAACAGATAATGCAGGTAAACCTTCGACTTCACTTGGACAACAGATAGTATCTGATATCTTTAATTCGCCTAAACCAGTAATTGCAATAATATCACCGGCAAAACCTTCAGCAATATCATGACGCTCTAAACCTAGGTAACCGAATACTTTACCTACTTTAGCATTGTGTACGCCGCCGTTAGCTAACTGAATAGTTACTTGTTGATTTGGCTTAACAGAACCACGCGTAATACGACCAACACCGATAACACCTAAGTATGAGCTGTAATCAAGTTGAGAGATTTGCATTTGGAATGGACCATCTGGATCCGCTGTTGGCTGTGGTACTTCATTCAAAATAGTATCAAATAAAGGCGTCATATCAGTGCCAGTTGCGCCTTCTTCAAGCGTAGCCCAGCCGTTGATTGCTGAAGCATAAACAACTTTAAAATCAAGCTGTTCATCAGTTGCACCAAGATTATCAAATAATTCAAAAACTTGATCCATTACCCAATCAGGGCGAGAACCAGGCTTATCAACTTTATTGATAACTACAATTGGCTTTAAACCTTGTGCAAACGCTTTTTTCGTTACGAAACGCGTTTGTGGCATTGGACCTTCTTGAGCATCAACAATTAGTAGAACCGAATCTACCATTGACATTACACGTTCAACTTCACCACCAAAATCGGCATGGCCAGGAGTATCTACGATGTTGACACGGAAGCCGTTCCAGTTAATAGCCGTGTTTTTAGCTAAGATTGTGATACCACGTTCTTTTTCGATATCATTTGAATCCATCGTACGTTCTTCTAGACCGCCACGGGCGTCTAGCGTACCTGACTGTTCTAATAATTTATCGACTAAAGTGGTTTTTCCGTGGTCAACGTGAGCAATAATTGCCACATTTCTTAATTTATCTAACACAGGCGTTACTCGCTGTTACTATCGTTTATTGCTACATAAGCATATTAACGTTATAGGGCTACAATTGGGCGCGTATTATACAGGATGAGTAACCACAAATACACCACCAAGCAAAAATATAACCAACAAAAATATTCTCAGTTGATATACTGCTTATGATCAAATTGGAGCAGGCGCACCACAATGCAGCAGGAAGCGCACGCAAATGGTGCAGACGAGTAAAGGCAAAAACATAAAAGGCTTATATTTCAATAGCTTTAGCTTTGGCACGTTATTGGCTTAAGCAGATGCAAACAAAATTAATTTTTTGAAAATTTAAAGAACTAACTACAACGGAGACTTTCAATGTCAAATGCAGTTTTAGATTTAATTAAAGAGCATGACGTCAAATTTGTTGACCTACGTTTTACTGATTCAAAAGGTAAAGAGCAACACGTTTCAATTCCTCATCATCAAGTAACTGAAGATTTTTTTGAAGACGGTAAAATGTTTGATGGTTCTTCAATTGAAGGATGGAAAGGTATAAATGAATCTGACATGGTAATGATGCCAGTAGCAGAGTCAGCAGTACTCGACCCTTTCACTGAAGCTGTAACACTAAATATTCGTTGTGACATTCTTGAGCCTGCAACAATGCAAGGCTATAGCCGTGATCCTCGTTCAGTAGCAAAACGTGCTGAAGACTACATGCGTAGCACCGGTATCGCAGATACAGTTCTGATCGGTCCTGAGCCTGAGTTCTTCGTTTTTGACGACGTTCGTTTCCACACAGATATGAGTGGTTCTTTTTATAAGATCGACGATAAAGAAGCTGCTTGGAATTCTGGCACAGAATACGAAGAAGGTAATATGGGACATCGTCCTGGTGTTAAAGGTGGCTATTTCCCTACATCACCAGTCGATTCATCACAAGATTTACGTTCTGCTATGTGTTTAGTCATGGAAGAAATGGGCTTAGTAGTTGAAGCACATCATCATGAAGTAGCGACCGCAGGTCAAAACGAAATCGCTTGTCGTTTTAATACTATGGTATTAAAAGCTGATGAAGTGCAAATCTACAAGTATGTTGTACATAATGTTGCACACGCATACGGTAAAACAGCTACCTTCATGCCTAAGCCAGTAGTTGGTGATAACGGCTCTGGTATGCATGTTCATCAATCACTTGCTAAAGATGGTGTGAATTTATTTGCCGGTGACAAATACGGCGGTTTATCTGAACTGGCACTTTACTACATTGGTGGCATTATCAAGCACGCTAAAGCATTAAATGCTTTTACTAACCCTTCAACAAACTCATATAAACGTTTGGTGCCACATTTTGAAGCGCCTGTGATGCTTGCATACTCTGCTCGTAACCGCTCAGCGTCTATTCGTATTCCGATTGTACCATCACCAAAAGCAATGCGTATCGAAGCTCGCTTCCCTGATCCAGCAGCAAACCCTTACTTAGCATTCTCAGCATTACTGATGGCTGGTCTTGACGGTATTAAAAATAAAATTCATCCTGGTGATGCGATGGATAAAGATCTTTATGACCTACCTGCTGAAGAAGCTGCTGCAATTCCACAAGTTGCAACATCTTTAGGTGATGCTCTAGACTCTCTTGAAAGCGATATGGACTTCCTTCTAGAAGGTGGTGTCATGGACAAAGATATGATCGAAGCTTACATTGGTATAAAGCGTAAAGAAGTTGAACTATTAAACCAAACTACGCATCCTGTTGAATTTGATATGTACTACAGCGTGTAGAGAATTAAGTTAATCAACAATTAAATAAGCTCACTTCGGTGAGCTTTTTTTGTGGCACATCTCGCGTTATTTGGATAGATTAATAGTAGACCTATGTAACTAGGATATAACTTTTGACTTTCACAGTACGCTTTTGCATTTTGTTTATTCTGCTGACACAAGCTTTTGCTGTGTATGCTAGCTCTGCTAAAATTTATGTCTGGCGTAACGAGCAAGGCGTATTAGTTTTTTCCGATAGCCCTCAACCCGGTGCAGAAGAAGTCGATGTACAAACATCTAATACAATAAAGTCCTCAATCAACACCTCTATTTTAGATATCAAGCCAAAAGTCATCAGCAACAGTTACCAAGTTGATATTTTCCAACCTAAGAACAACGCAACTATAAGAGATAACACCGGCTCAGTATATGTTTCAGCGCGTATCAAACCTATCTTCAAATCGGGCTTAAAAATTCAATTATATTTAGATAATAGCCCCTACGAAAAACCACAGACCCATTCAGTATTTGCCCTTAGAAATATCGATAGAGGAGAACATCAAATAAAAATGTCCTTACTTGATGATAAAGGCAAGGTTATTGCAACATCTTCTCCAGTAACGTTTTATATGCATAGAGCGTCTGTTAATAAGGCAAATTAGCCTGATTTCAGTGCATATTGCACCATTTTTATTTACACTCGTTACTTAACGCACCACTTTAGTGCAGAGGAAAGTAATGCCTAGCAACGTTGTCAATTTAAAAAAAATAAAATTGCACTATCAACAAGCACTCCCCAATCAAATGGTAACCGCTGTTGTAGTATTAGATCATGACTTGGCTATCTGTTATGTCAATCCAGCAGCCGAAGCGTTGCTAGTAAAAAGCTTAAGTAAGCTTTATCGTCTACCAATAGATCAAGTGTTTTATAATACGCCAATCAATAATAATCGTTTACAGCAGCTACTGACCACAGGCCAAGAGTTTAGTGATAGTGATGTCACGATTGAATTTTTTGATCATCAACAAATCACCGTCGAGATCACAGCATCATCTGTAATGTTTGAACAATGCCCTCATATTTTATTAGAATTTAAACAAATAGATCAGCAAAAACAGATCAGCTCTGAAGCATTTCAACAGCAGCAGTGGGAATCGGCACGAGACTTAATTCGCGGCCTTGCACACGAAATTAAAAACCCTCTTGGTGGCCTTCGCGGAGCCGCTCAACTATTAGATTTAGAGCTAAACCTTGAGCAAAAAGAATATACAGCAATGATTATAGAGCAGGCAGATCGACTTACAAACCTCGTTGATCGTTTATTGGGGCCAAATCATTTACCGGTGATGAAATTACAGAATATTCATGCCATCATCGAAAAAGTTTTTCAGTTAACCCAGTTTGATAACCCGAAAAACATCACATTAGCACGTGATTATGATCCATCCATTCCTGAGCTCACATTTGATCAAGACAAGTTACAACAAACCATTATTAATATCGTCAATAACGCCATTCAAGCACTCGATGATAAAAGCAAGATAACTTTAAGAACACGTGCAGCTAGCAATAAAACCATAAATGGCAAACGTGTCAAACTATGTGCTGAAATCAGCATAATCGACAATGGCCCAGGTATCCCTGAGCATATACAAAGTACATTATTTTACCCTATGGTTTCTGGTAGAGCTTCAGGAACAGGCTTGGGCCTTTCTATTTGCCAGACAATCATTCATCAACATAACGGAAAATTATCCTGTAAAAGTAGGCCTGGGCATACGGAGTTTACTATTTTATTACCTTTTGATAGCGAGAAAAGCCAATGATCACCGAACAAGTATGGATAGTAGACGATGATAGCTCTATTAGATGGGTATTAGAAAAAGCCTTATCAAATGCCAACATCAGTGTTGGTACTTTTCACAACCCAGAAGATCTCTTAACCGCGTTAGAACACAATCAGCCTGAAGTGATTATTTCAGATATTCGTATGCCAAACATAGACGGCATGACGCTATTGGCCCAAATTAACGATCAGTTTGCACATATACCGGTCATTATCATGACGGCACACTCGGATCTAGATAGTGCTGTCAACGCTTACCAAGGTGGGGCATTTGAATATTTACCAAAACCATTTGATATTGATGACGCAATTACTTTAGCCAACAGAGCACTAACCCATGCACATGAACTAAAATCTAAAAAACAATTTAATGTTCCTTCAGTTGATAGTGTCGGTATCATCGGTGCCGCACCATCAATGCAGGAGGTATTTAGGGCTATTGGACGACTATCCCGTTCAAGTATCAGTGTCTTAATTAATGGCGAATCAGGAACAGGTAAAGAATTAGTTGCTCATGCGCTACATATGCACAGTCCACGCTCTTCAGCTCCATTTATACCACTGAATATGGCTGCTATTCCAAAAGATTTAATTGAATCTGAGTTGTTTGGACATGAAAAAGGCGCATTCACCGGCGCAAATGCCGTACGCCAAGGTCGCTTCGAGCAAGCACATCAAGGGACGCTATTCTTAGATGAAATTGGCGATATGCCATTGGACATACAAACACGCTTACTTAGAGTCCTAGCAGACGGACAATTTTACCGAGTTGGTGGACATTCACCAATTCAGGTTGATGTCCGTATAATTGCAGCTACACATCAAAATTTAGAAGAGCGTGTTAATAGTGGTGAGTTTCGGGAAGATTTATTTCATCGTCTCAACGTCATTAGGATTCAAATACCAAGTCTTAGTGAAAGAAAAGAAGATATCAGCCAACTAGCGCAGCATTTCTTAAAACAAGCAGCAAATGAGCTTTCAGTTGAAGTCAAAACACTACACAAAAATACCCTCGCTTATCTAGAGCAATGCGAATGGCCAGGCAATGTTAGACAGCTAGAAAATATTTGTCGCTTCCTAACCGTTATGGCAAGTGGTAAAGAAATTTTAATGACCGATTTACCGAGCGAGCTAACAGAAAAGCCAATGGTAATGCCGAACAGTTCACAACATAGTTGGCAAGAAAGCTTGAAAACATGGGTAGACAATGAATTAGCCCTAGGTAAAAGTAATATCATTGAACAAGCTTTACCTGAATTCGAGAAAGTATTGTTAGAAAGTGCATTAAAACATACTCAAGGCCATAAACAAGAAGCCGCTAAACGCTTAGGCTGGGGTAGAAATACCCTAACAAGAAAGCTAAAAGAACTAAAAATGCCCGATTAATACGATGAAAAGCTAAAATGACTTTTTAAGCACTCTCTATTGGAAAAGTCAGTACTTGTTCAATGTTGTTTACCGATAGTGCCAACATAACTAAGCGATCAATACCTAAAGCAACCCCAGCACAAGCAGGCAAACCGCATGCTAATGCTGATATAAAATTTTCATCAATAGCCCGCTGCACTTTGCCAAACTGCTTGCGGGTTTTATTATCCTGTTCAAAGCGTGATTTTTGCAGTTCGGCATCGGTCAACTCATGAAAACCGTTCGCGAGTTCAATACCTTTAAAATAGCACTCAAAACGTTCAGCGACACGAGGATCATTGACACTGATTTTTGCAAGTGATGCTTGGCTGGCCGGAAAGTGATAAACAAAACACGGAAGCTCTTTGCCAATACGAGGTTCAATCAACTCTGCCATAATAAATTGCAATAAAGTATCGACATCATCTTCTTTCTTTAGCCAATCGCTCAACTTATCATGGCTAGCTATAAGTGAAATCAATTCAGCTTTCGAGGTAACTAAAGGATCAATTCCGACTTCTCTGATAAAAAGCGCTTGATAGCTAATTCGATCAACTTGCTGACAGCCCAGAACTAAGTGTAATAATTCGGCAAGTTCATCCATAAGCCTGAAATGATCAAAGCCAAGGCGATACCACTCCAAAATAGAAAACTCGGGGTTGTGATACCGGCCATGTTGTTCATGGCGGAACGCTTTACAAATCTGATAACAACAGCCATAACCACTCGCCAATAGACGTTTCATAGCAAACTCTGGAGATGTTTGAGCATATAAAACGACTGATTCATCACAATGACTAGCTTCTGAAAAATGATACTGAGTAGTAAAAGCATCTAAATGTGCATCAGTAACCGTTGAATGTGAAAATATGGGCGTTTCAACTTCAACAACATTACGCGTTAAAAAAAACGACCTTATCTTAGTTAACACGTTGGCACGCTGTTTAGCATAATGCCAATCCATCGTAGGTTGCCATGACATAAATAAGTTCACCTTTAGGTTATCGAAAAAGAAAATAGCAATTGAGTGAATAATAAATAATCTTCAAGTCATGCAATAGATATATTATTAATGCTAAATAATCACATGATAGTGTAAATTAATTTAAACCAAGCAGCAAAAAGCCCGTTACTTTCGTAACGGGCTTCTTTAATAGGAGCCTGATAATGTCCTACTCTCACATGGGAACTCCCACACTACCATCGGCGCTAACACGTTTCACTTCTGAGTTCGGAATGGGATCAGGTGGGACCATGTCGCTATTGTCATCAGACAAAAAACTTTATGAATTAATTAATTTATAAATTAGCTAAGTCATAAGGTTTAGGCAAAAAACCCGTAGCATCAGCTACGGGTTTCTCTAAATAGAAGCCTAGCAATGTCCTACTCTCACATGGGAACTCCCACACTACCATCGGCGCTAACACGTTTCACTTCTGAGTTCGGAATGGGATCAGGTGGGGCCATGTCGCTATTGTCGCTAGAC
>UEXM01001555.1_pt1 | contig 18707 bp, 21 predicted proteins | sample 1796661 | NCBI WGS metagenome assembly UEXM01 (sample SAMEA4772469, study PRJEB27181) | metagenome | reverse complement strand
CTTCCAAGAGCCCCAGTGACGGTGGCGTTAGCACCATCATTATCGCATCCCGACCTCATGCCGATGATCCACCACTACCTCACGAACAACGCATCCGATCGGTGTTCCCAGGCACCGGCGGGGACGATGGGTTTAGCCCGAGACCCCAACAGGTGCAAGCCCTAAGCAACATTATCCAAGCCATTGAGGGTGGTGCTACCGACATATTCCTCCAGATGCCAACCGGTGGTGGCAAGTCTGTTATCGGACACGCTCTCTCTAAGTTGGTTTCGGCATCACCCACATACTATACTGTCGACAAGGTCGCTCTTGGCGACCAGTATTCTCGTAGCCTACCTGTGGTGCATCGCATTGCCGGTCGTCGCAATTACGCTTGCCATTTAGAGATTGAACCCTCTGAGGTATCGCGTTCTACTGCTGAGGTTGCTGAGGCTCTGGCTCGTGAACGTGCGGTGCAGGCAGATCAGGACGGGGATCCCGACCCGTTCCTCGGACTCCGTAGGCGTCCGGTATTGACCGCCGACAAGGCACCCTGCCGAACGGTGAGGGTGTCGACCAAAGACGGCGATCGTGGGTTCCCCTGTTCTTTTTCTAAAGTCCCAGCCGAGTTAAACGACTGGGCTTGTCCTGATTGCGGTTCTGAGGAGATTCTGCATCGTTGTCCTACTGTCGGTCGATGGGTTGACATCGGTGATCACTGGGATAGCATCGGTTCCCTTCTCGGTTCTACTCGCATGTGCCCATACTATCGGGATCGATTTATCGCCAGCAATTCCGCTTCGGTGATCACTACCAACGACTATTACTTCCGCTACCCTCAATTCACTAAGCGTCCTTTGGCAGTCTACGATGAGTGTGACCGCCTTCCACAGGCCGTCCTACGCAACCTCACCATAGACATCACCACTCGTAGTGTGGCTCGCATGATTGATGTCTCGGTGCAGTCTTTCATGGGCGCACGCAAGAAGAAGTCATCCAATAGCAGCGGCCAGCAGACCTTGTTTGGCGAGAACGTTTCTGACGACGATCCTAATCTCTATGACCTGCCTGCAGATTTGGCTGATTTTGATCCTGACCACCATCTTGATGATCCCGCCGCTTGGGAACTTGATTCGGGTCGTATTGTTTCATGGCTCCAGCGTCTACTATCACGGGTTCGCACACTTATGGATAGGGATGCTTACGAACCCAGTGCACGTGCCAGGGTTGAGACACAGGTAGCATCCATTCGAACATTCCTTGATCGCATTGCAGCCCCCAATGGTGAAGTGGCTACCGATCCTAACTATTACTGGGAGGCTGGCACTCGTGAGGACGGTATACGTTGGATTAGCCTCAAGCCCATCTTGATTGGAGAATATGCTCGTGCCACCTTAGAGTCCAGATCTCGTATCCGACTCTACATGTCTGCTACCGTAGGTCACGTAGAAGGACTTGTCAAGGAATTGGGTCTTGACCCCAACTCCACCACCTACGTTCGTTTTGACTACTCTGACTTCCCTATTGCCAATCGACCCGTAGTCGCCGTTCGCGGTGGCACCATGTCGTATAAGCGTGGAGAGGGTAGGCAACCCGATGACTTCCTGGCTCATGCCAAGATCATTCACGGCATAGCCACCAGGATGTATCCAGATAGCAAGGGATTGATTCTACCATTCAGTAATGCTATCTCTGACGGTCTTAACGAAGCTATCCGTCGTCGTTATTCCTCAGTATCCAGTCGCCTAATCAGAGATTCTGCCGATATGGGTTCGGATCGATACGCTTTCATCGATCGATTTCGAGATGGTGCCAGCAACAAGATTCTCATGAGCACCTACACCAACGAAGGATTTGACCCCATACCCACAGATAAAGACCCAGATCGTTCCGTGCATTGGTTGGTAGTTGCCAAGATTCCATATCCATCTTTGGCCGACATGCGAGTCCGTATTCTACGCACCCGTCACCCCGAGACCTATGGTGATGCTTGGTATGAGGCCGAAACCGCCCGCACTTGGTTGCAGATGATTGGTCGTATCCATCGTTCACGAGGCGATACAGGACGTATATTTGTTCTCGATCCTGCCTTCCGTTGGGCATACAAGAAGTGGCGACATGCTGGATTGATACCCCAGTATATCGACGAAGCCGTTGATCTTAGGGATTGATGCAGCCACACCGCACCTTTAGGTAGAAGAAAGAACCATTTTTCGAGTAGAGGGAACAGCGGGTTCCCTATGAACAAACACGTGAACACAATGGAGAACACTACACACATTCAAGAAATTAACAGCAGCCTGAACATTATCCGAGCCCTTCTAATCGCTACTATGCTGGCGATCGGAGCCCCACTCGCCAACGCCGACGGATCGGATCCGCTTGATCCCTCCGATGGTGGCGCCGATTGGGATGGCGATGGACTCACTAATTCTGAGGAACAGAATGCTGGAACCAATATGAACAACGCAGATTCCGATGGCGACGGACTTCCCGATGGATGGGAGGTCGCTAACGGTCTCAATCCCACCAATGGTGGAGATGGAAACTCGGATCCTGATGGCGATGGTCTGACCAACGCCCAGGAATATGCCAAGGGAACCAACCCTAACAACGCCGACACAGATGGCGATGGCAAACCCGATAACACCGATTCATTCCCCAACGATCCTAACGATGGTGAATACTCCGACTCCGATGGAGACGGTATTCCAGACGCCTACGATCCAGACTTCCAAGAATCTGATGCAGGTTCTGGTAATGGTGGCACAGAAGGCGGAGGCGAGTCCGACGCAGGTGGCGAAGGACAAGGTCAGGGACAAGGTCAAGGACAAGGACAAGGACAAGGACAAGGACAAGGTCAAGGTCAAGGTCAAGGTCAAGGTCAAGGCCAAGGACAGGGCCAAGGACAGGGACAAGGACAGGGACAAGGCCAAGGACAGGGCCAGGGTCAAGGTCAGGGTCAAGGTCAGGGTCAAGGCCAGGGACAAGGTCAAGGACAAGGACAGGGTCAAGGTCAACAACAAGGCCAAGGACAGAATCAAGGTCAAGGACAAGGTCAACAGCAAGGTCAACAAGGCCAACAAGGTCAGCAGGGACAGCAAGGTCAACAGGGTCAGCAATCTGGCCAGCAAGGTCAACAAGGCAATCAAGGCCAACAAGGTCAACAAGGTGAGCAACAAGACAATGGCCAAGGCCAACAACAACAAGGTGGCCAACAAGGTGGTCAGCAGTCTGAACAGCAACAACAAGAACAGAATGGCCAAAACAACAATGGCCAGGGTCAACAACAACAAGGTCAGACCCAGAACGGTCAGCAAGGTCAGCAAGGTCAACAAAATGATCAACAGCAAGGCCAGCAGCTCGACAATCAGGATCAGAACGGGGACAATGACAACGATGGCGATGGCATCCCAGACGATCTCGACAACGATGATGACAACGATGGCATCCCAGACTCCGTAGATGACTCACCCCAAGATCATGACAACGATGGCATCAATGATGCCGAAGATAACGACGATGATGGAGACGGTATCGATGATAGCGTCGAAGTAAGTGATGGTAATGACAACACCAACATCTATGACCACGACAACGACGGTATCGAGGATCGGTTTGATCTTGACATCGACAACGATGGAATTGACAACTACAAGGATCTTTATGACAATGGATCTTCGGCTATGCGTGATCATGATAATGATGGTATGGACGATGGTGTGGATACTGATGATGACAACGACAACATTCTGGACGTTGACGAAATCGGAGGTGCCTGGTCTTCCTACCGCTATGATCACGATAACGATAACATCTGGGACGCTACCGATCTCGACGACGATAATGATGGTCTTTCCGACTGGTTTGAAAACAACGACGGCAATGACATGACCGGTCAATTCGATTCTGACAACGATGGTTTGGACAACCACCTCGACTCTGACGATGACGGTGACGGCATCCTTGATGAGCTTGAGAGTGGTTTCTAAATTAACGCTGATGATAGCGGTTAAGTAGGAGAATCCGACCGGTGCGGATTATGCCAATTACATCCCCCGCCGCCCGACCCCAAGAGCCCAAACGATCCTACGATCGCACCTGGGCAGATATGGAAAAAATGCTTGATGAAGCGGAACGTGTTCAGCAAGGCTGGATAGAAACATTTCACGGAGCCAAGGATCTCAATGACCGCGATACCATGCGCGAAGCCGCTCGCAACAAAAAAGCCCTTGAGGGGGTCATTAAGACTCTCAAATGGGTTCTTGGAGAGGAGGGTATCCAGCATCCCCTCCACTGAGTCCGATTGGGTATCCGTTGGTGGTCCGTGCCGGCGCCAGTGTGATGTCGATCCCAAAGACCTCGTCTGCCGCTCCTGTGGACTCTCATACCGCCGTAGCGATTAGATAGTCGACACGATCATTTAGACCCATGGGCAGTCGTGCATGGGGAGCTGAACGTCGTTTCCCCTCTGATATTTCGCAGATGCGTGTCTACGATCGCTCTGGTGATTCCGAGGCCCTACTACCCCAGGCGATCGCTGATAAAGCCAAGGATCTGGGTTGGGATGAGATCTGGCAATTGACCTACTGTCAATGGTGTGCTAGTTATGCCCACGAGTCTGAGCCATGGATGGTGGATTCATACTGGGACGATCCGGAACTCGGCGATGCCCGTCAGGTCTGGGGTCCATCAGCCCGATCAGTATTCTCGCTCGTCGATAAGGACGAGGCTGCATGGGTTGTTGATGAGGATTACAAATACCCGGTCATCGGCCTCGTAGAGATGCGATTAAACGGTTGGTGGTCTTATGGATTCGGTAGATCTCATGATTTTCAGAAGATTGACATCCCACAGCCATGGGCATTCAGTAATGACGATAATAAAATCGGCACCAACGAGAACATGTCCGCTCAGGAGAAGGATCGTGTCAATTCATTCTGGCGCAGTCGTCCAGGGGTCGAGACCATGTTGAAACTCAATTCCTGTGTCATCCAAATCCCATTCGTCACGAGAGGAGATTTTGCCAGGTTCCGGGATGCCCTGTCTGCCGACGAGGACAATCCCGCGGAAACGGATAAGTTCTCTCAAGCTTTGTATGCCGTCCAATACGACGGTCCACTCTACCACTTCTGGAAGAAGATAATCATTGATGACGACTACACTTGGCCAGACGACCTACAATCATCATACACCATCGTCTACACCCAGCAGGTTGCGGAGCTCACTCGTGTCCTATCAGAGGCTTATCGCCAGGTCTTCGATGATGAGATGCCCATTTCACCATCCTCACCCATCCAACCCCAAGAGTTTATTGATCATCCATTGTCTGAAGAGACCAATGTGGTCCTCAATAGGAGAGACTACCCAATCAGCGGTGCTGGTGTGAATATCGTTTTCGACGTCCTGGCGCCCCTCGTCTATGGGGATGGAACTCTCGAATTGGATGCTAATGGTGATGCCGTCTTGCGTGACAGATCCTGAGGATGACTCAAGTAGCAGTTCGCACCATCACCACACATGGCGATCCGCAGGCAGGGATTCGAATGGCAGGTCCGCGATCTCGGCCAGCTACCGATCAAGCGTCTGGAGGAACTTTCTAACAGCCCGCAGTCCATCTTCATCTCTGGAATTGGCAATGCAACCATCACCAAGCGTAATTGCACCGCCAATGACGAGTTCTTAGTTCTGCAATATACCGGATCAAGTCCGGGTATCTGGCCTAATTCCGGTAACAATTGGCAACCGCGCGGCTACATCAATTTCGTCGTTGAGACTACTGCCTACTTTGTCAACCCAGATGGCCTCCCTGCGGAAGGAATGCCTGGTTCGGCACTCCCATACCCCATCACTACCGCATATTCACCCATCATTACTGACTACATCCCGATCGAAATCCCTCCCGATACCAATTGGGACATTACCTATTTTTTGGGCAATTCTTTGGTGGAGCCAATTGAGACGTTTCCAGTTCCCCTAATCTACTCATTCAACACCAATGGTGTAGAGGTTGCGCCGATCCTCACTTATCCCAGCGGAGATCAAGAGTTTACATTAGGATCATTCGGAAGTATCGTTCCGGTCATATCGGGGGGGAATCCAGATACCGTTATCATCTCACCAGCACTCCCCGCCGGCCTCACCATTCAAAATGCTGATGGGGCAATTGAAGGAACACCAACTGCAACTGATTCTGTGCAAACATACACAGTTACGGCCAGCAATACGGCAGGCAGCACAACCACTTCCGTAAATCTTGGAGTGGTGGGTAATCCCCCCATCTACACATATTTGGGTTCACCATACGTCCTCACCAAAGATGTGAGCACGATTAACGCAGTGCCGACCAAACTGGGTGGTCCTGATGCCACCTCTTTCCAAATTATCAGTGGTGGTGTATTGCCGGATGCACTAACTTTTGACACCACCACAGGATTGATTAGTGGATCTGTCTTTGAGACCTGGCCAAATACCTTCTATCTTGTCCTTGTAGAGGGGCCACTTGGCAATGGTTCAACCAATTTCAGAATTGAAGTAGTAGGCAACCTCCCAGTCACATCGTATCCATCCCCTCAGACCCTACTAACAGATCAAGTTGTTAGCATCAGCCCCACCAATACCGGAGGTCCTGTTTCCACTTACATTGTTTTTAGTGGAGCACTTCCTGCCGGATTGTCTTTGAATGCCACTACTGGGGTCATCTCAGGAGTCCCAAGCGCCCTATATCCAACAGCAACCGTCCAAATTAGGGCAAGCAATGGTGATGGAAATGATTTCGCCAACATCTCTTTCACCGTCAATGCCGGAGTTCCCAATTTCAATTACGATCCCATTGATGCAATAGAGAACGTAGCCATCTCAGCACCCCAAGGTGTCCCAACTACCAGTTTTAGCCCAATTACCTCATACAGCCTAACATTTGGAACCCCGCCTTCGGGAATCTCTATTGACACCACCACAGGAGTCATATCCGGAACTCCTCCCTTTGGCTCTGCAGCACCCTATGATTTTCAAATTACGGCTACTGGTCCAGGTGGCACCCCACCACCAGTTCCAGTATCGATCACCGTCAACCCAGGAGTTCCCAACATCTCATACACCACCCCCGATACTGTTAGTGAGGGATTCATTTACTTCTCAGCCCCCCTCAGTTCGGGTGGGGCGCCCGACAACTACACCATCACATCGGGTGTCCTACCAGACGGCATGAGTCTTGCAGCAGATACCGGTTTTATCACAGGACCCACACTTGATTTAGTCGGCACGGTTCGCAATTTCAAGATTACGGGTAGCAACGCATCCGGATCGTCCGAGGCTACAGTTCAAATAACTACGGTGGCACCCTGAGGTTTTGTTATGGGTTTGGCATTTGATTTGGACGCTCTGGATCTCCCAGGTGTGGATTGGACAGAGATATTCTCGCTCGCCTCTTCCGGAGCTCGAGCACCCAGTTACGGAGGATATTCTGATCGCTGGAAAAACATATTCATCGATCTGGACAATTTTGACATCACCATTAGGGATGTCAAGCAAATTAACGGCATGATTGCCATCTGCGGAACCTACCGAGGCAGATCGTTGACAGACCCTTGGGGAACCGGAGCATTGCTGGACTCATTATTTACTGATGGATTTATCGCATTCCAACGCGGATTCTCGTGGACATTTGGACTTGGTTCCAATGCCTCCGATTTTAATTATCGCCCATTCAAGGCATCCCAAGTATCAGATCCAATTTCTTGGCTTGTCATTCCCATGAGGATGCCGTTTGAGGTTAATCCAGGAACTGCAATCAATGACCCCAGCGTCGGACTTTACAGTTTAGATGCTCTCAAGTCTATTGATCCATTCGCGGGAACTACTGGTCCGCAAGCCACTCTTGCAGAACCGGTGGTGCAAATAGCCACCTGTGGATTTTCGGCAACCGATGATCCGGGTTCGCAAGGTCTACCAATTGGCCAAGATTATGTTGGCAACATGTATATCATCCCGGTTATCGTCGGTAGGATACCACTTGATACTGGCTACTGGATTGGGATTTCAGAGGCAAAAGAATACTCGGCACAGTTGTCATGGAAGTGTAATGGAGATCTTGATTTTGGCGGTGTCTACAACACACCAAAAGAGGCTCGTTTTGGTTTAGAGTCGAATAGCCTTAATGATCCTACCAATCGTTTGGATCTCGATCGTTTAGCCTCCGATAGCACCTACAATGTGTTCAACCAACAATATGGAACTGAGTATCCCGACAATGTCCTTTCCGGTCGCAAACGTTATCCTCGTCGATTTTTGAGTTTGGCCACCACCAGCATAACATTGCCAGGAGGTGAACCATTTGATTTAGATGCGTTTGGACCAATCCTAATCGGCGGAGATCACACCTACGCACCAGGAGGAACTGTCACAGGAACGTTTCCATTGATGGCATACAATTATTGGGCAAACAATACGGATCGGCTTCTTGGTGAAACTATGCCCCTCCTAACTTGCTTTACCGATGAGAACACCCAACTTGAGGGAGGCGTTGGTGGCCCCAGCTCATACACACTCGATGGAGCTTACTTCCGTTATGTCATCCCCAGCAACGACTTTTTGACAGGAGCGCCAGAACCCAATACGCCTTTTGAACCCACACTATTGCTGGCAGAGAACGTCACCCACGGCGCTAACAAATCTGCCGAGATCTACATCATCTCTGGCGTTGCTAAAGCATCCGCTATGACCATAGCAGATGGACAATTACCCGGTATCGCTCCAAATCCTCTTTATCCTGGAACTCCAGCAGTGGGTGCTATCTGCATCACGCCCTATGCCGTTTCTGGAGGTGCCTGGGAGACTTCTACTGGCATCACCCTCCCTCAAAGGTGGACTGGTTATGCCAATCAGATGAGGACATTCACAACAGACGAGGAGTTTGCATCCCGTAATGATGACAATACCGGTCCAGTTCAATTTGAGACTGTGCCAGATGAAAATGGCACATTAGTGGGTGTCCTCGACAATTATCCCCGTTTTGGTTTTAGATCAGGGCAACAAGAATACGTTGCACCAGGAAACGCCAGCAATCAGGTCTTATTGCTAATGGGAGTTACCATATCTGGAGCTACCTACACCCCTCACCTTCTTGCTTTTGATAATGGAACCATTAGCACCAAACCTACCGATCCGATCGAACCGATTGCCACAGCGCCACCCTATGAGATGGTAAATACGGGCTATGTTAGGGATTATGGAATTACGGTTCGGAACCAAATCCTCAAATCGTCAAGCAATTCGTATCCAGTTTCGGCATCATGGGATAATGATAGGGATCAGTGGTTAATCGTCTACAATCGTGATTCTCCTAGTTCCTATGCCTTGATCTCCGCCCGATCGGATTTTACCCAATTTATTGACCAAAGTCCTAATGTCAAAATCTTTACTGGCGTGATGGGTAATGAAGAAACTGGTCAAGCAATTTATGAAATCCCGCCCAATTCCAACTACCGATTATTCCCGGCTGGCATCTACACGGCACGCCTAATGACTAACGAACTTGATGGTATCGTTATTGGAGGGGTGTTTGAAGATTTAGCAAATCCCAACAAAATGTCAGCCATCAAACCAGTTCAGACTAATTCCCCTTCTCCACCGATATACAGCAATTTTACTGCCGTCCGCGGCACTACTGGACGAACCGCCAGGGTTTGGGTAGATTACGTGTTATACGATGGTGTGGATGCTTTGGTCGCCACTAAGCTCAGTGAATTGGGTCTTCGCGTCACCCCCGAGAACGTTGAATGGTTTAAGAGTCGTATTTTGCGATCCGCTGGTGTTGACGAATTGGACGTCAAGACAGAGGAGATTGAACAGTGGATGGAGGCACAGCGGAAAGAATACACCGATATGCTCCGAACCAAGGAACGTGGCGGACGACTTAGGAAGCGCAAGCGTCAGGTTTCAGCATACCGTGAGGGTGCAGAGGGTGCTCTGGCTGAGGCTAACAAGTCATCTGTGGATACCCGAGCACTCGATCCAGAGGAGATGGACGATCTGCTCAAAGACATCGGCATGCCCGATGATGGCTACAGTTCCGATCGTGAGCGGTCGTGAGCATTTAGGTAGTCGTTTGGACCAACCAAACCCATGAGCACCGCCATCATCATCGACGACTCCTTTTCAACCACATGGAATCCCAACGACTATGATGATCGTTCCGACTACACACTTCGTGCCGAGATTGCCATTGGTGAAGCATACCTCCGCCAAGATCCCGATGCCGACATCATCGGATTGGTCGCAGGTCCCGTCTCGGATTTAGATGATCTCTTTCCTCAGAATGGCACACCTGTCAAGAACCTCCTCCAAGCCGTCCAAGATTACGATCAGGTCGTCCTCATCATGGACGCCCCTTTGAGTTTCAATGACATTGTCTACGACCAGGATGTCAATGACCTCACGAAATCTTTGAACAATACGGAAGTTCAGATCATCATCGTCGGCGAAGTTGGTATGATTGTGAACCATCTTGGACACCTCAGATATGGACTCATAGATCGCTGGAGTGGCAACGACAGCATGACTCGGATCGCGGAACTCTTGGTTCCACACCTCACCATGATCGTCGATCCTCGTTCCGTCCTGGACTTCGGTTTCTGATCAACCAATTCCAGAATCTGGAAAAAACGTGATGCAGAATCTACATCGATTTAGGTAGTCGTGAAACTAAATCTGACATAATGGACTACATAGAGACCATAGATCTTCCCTGCGTGGCGGAGATCCAAACCATGGGAACCTGCCTGGTGCCACCCAACGTGGCCATCGATCGAATCATCATCGAACCACGTGATAATCCCCATCTCGGACACTATCGTCTTATCATGACTATCGACGGTTCTCTGTTATATTCCGATGAAACACCTCGTGGTAGATACTCCATAGATGTTGACGATGTCCAGAGTCGTGGCGAATCCCGCAACATTATCGCGGTCGTAGTTCCCCACGACATCCCTTCTGCTGTCAGAGCCTACCTCCAGAACGAGAGCATCCAGATCACCATCATCGGACGTCACGAGGGTAAATCTTCAGAAGAGGGTGAGATTGCTATCGTGGTTGTTGATACCGATTGCCTCACAGATCCCGAATCGTGCGCTTTTGATGTTGGTTTCGTTTCTGAGTGGACTTAGGGTTGTCTCAAGTAGGTGCTACCCCCAATAGCTCCTCATGACGCGCATGCTTTTGTTCACCGGCAAGGGTGGAGTCGGCAAGTCCACCACCAGCGCCTCCACGGCTGTTCACCACGCTTCGGAAGGTCTTCGAACCATTCTGGTTTCTACCGATCCGGCACACTCTACCGAAGACGTAGTCGACGTGCCAGTCGGCATGGGCGCCTCCGTAAAATTGGCTGACAACCTCTGGGCACAGAACTTAGACACCACTACCGAGGCCAGAGTTTTCATTGATCGCCTCAATGGTTACCTCAACGACGGCATGGGATCAGCCATCAAGGATTTCGATCCCGAGATGCTAACTGAAACCGCTAGCTTTCCAGGTATGGACGAGTATTTCGCCTTAGAGAAGATTCTGGGTCTTCTGGAAGGCACAGAAGTTTGTCCTGATGATGGAGAGCCATACGACATCATTGTTTTCGACACCGCCCCAACCGGGCACACACTTCGTGCTTTAGCGACACCAGAACACCTCAAACGATTCATTCTACGTTTGATGCGTATGCGTAAGTTCATTTCTAACCTAAAGGGCGCCTTTTTGTTCAAGAAAAAAGAGGATCCAGTTCAACAAGCCTTGGATGACATCATCGCCAGATCAGATCGTTTCATGGCGCATCTTCGCAAAACCGATCGCGTGGGTGTGTATCTGGTATCAATTCCTACTGAGGCTGGTTTTTCTGAATGTGCTCGCACCGTTAATTGGTTAGGATCTGCTATCAATATCCCCGTAGCGGGTCTGGTAGTCAACCAGATCGTTCCAGACGTTGGTGCCGAACACTGGGCACAGGTTGACAATCCTGCCGTTGCTCTGCTGAAAGCTGAGTTTGATATGCAACAACCTTACCTCAACAGATACCAATCCCTCTGCAGCGATACCAGCACCCACCTTGTTGGTATTCACCGTATGCCCTTTGAGCCCAAAGGTTTGGATCGTCTTAGTTCCCTAAGCCGCCGTATTTGGCATCCAGATACCGGACTCAGAGCCCCGCCCGGACAGGAATCATGAAGTAGACGGCCACGGTAGTCAATACCATGCCCGGTCTTGCAGCCACTCGCCGCTACGTTTTCGGGGAGGAATATGAGTTCATGCGAGAGTCCGAATACCGCGAGAATATGATCCCACTTATCGTCAAGGCTGAAGACGATGCTCTTGCCTATTTCAATCGCGTTTGCCAGGAGATTGGTTGGCGCGAAGAAAAATACGAGGAATATGAGTCATGGTTTGAGGACATTACCGGCAACCCACCCGACAAAACTCAAGAGCTCGACATGCTTAGGCTGGTAGGGGATGTCGAACCCACCGAATCTGAGATCATCCGATTGCTTGGCCTGCTCGACGATTACGATGTTGCGGAGGTCGGAGCTTACGAGATACTCACCAGCATCCTTGAAGAAGCCAATGAAACATTCTGGAACATCCAACAACCTGGCGAATACTCAAACGTAGTCCTGCAGATATGGACCAGACAGGATTTGTTGGAACAGTTAGGATCTGGGAAAGATCCTTTGAGGGCGCTCATCAACTTGCGGAGGAATCCATAGTGAACAACATGTTGCCCCAAACCATCTGGGATGGGGTCTATGGTGATTACGAAGGTTTTCACCACCTCGTTAAACCGATGCTGGAAGATCTCAACAAGTATGGCATCGATTTTGAGACTTGGGCTCACCAATGCTTGAACCAGGACGATCTTGAGGATGCCGTTGACAATCTGAACAAGAGTCGAGATGGTTATCTGGACCCCCTCCTGCCCCAGAATAGCAACGCTGAGATCATGAGTTTTCTTGAGATGGCCGCTGCCAACGAACCCATGACCCAGGCGCAGGCATGGGTAGCATTGAGCGCCATACCCTACATAGCCGAGGATGCCGTTATGGGAGAATGGGAGATCATGGAGTGGATGTTGGACTCCTGTCCGGGTATCACCTGGCAAACATTCCGTCCGGATGACCATGGGATGTCCCTCCTCTGTATCTGGTCTCGGGAGGATATGCGTGAACGATACGGAGTTATCGATCCACTCCAGGCACTCATCAACCTACGGGAGATGAACCGTTGATCGAACGCGTCGTGGAGATACCCTACCAGAAGGGCGATTCTCTCTATGGTCAATTGTTCTCTATGGGCCAGACACTCCAAGATTATTCCGAGAGGATCGGTGATGGAGATCTGGTTTCAATAATAGATGGCTCCGTAGATCAGTTCATGGAAGACATTCGTAGCAGTCGTGGTGGTTGGGAGTCTATGAAGGATTGGATCGAAGAGAATTGGCCCGAAGGGTGGTCGGACGATCTGGGTTCTCGTTCCGAATCGCTACCACTTCATATTGCCTATGGCGCTGCTGGCTTTGGACCAAACGCCGAGGATATTGGATATTTTGAGATGGAGGAACTCAATCCATTCCTCACCAGGGTCTTTGGACAATTGGAGGATATGGTTGAGCCGCAGGAGATTAGTCTGAGAAGCAAAGGTTGGAGGTGGAAGCGTGGTGTCGATTATTGGTCTGAACACTTGAAAGTGCCCATTAGCTTGTTTCAAATCGATCCGGATTCGCTGAAGGGTTGGGAGATTGTCCTTCATGGAACCGCATACGATTTCATCATCAACCGCCGTTTCAAGTAGTTGGCCGCACCATTTCACCACATGGCAGAAGGCACACTCGTTATCTGGTTAGCGATCCTAACCACGATTATTGTCATCCAAGGCATCTTGCTGTTAGCATTTGTCCGAATGGTCTTTGGCCGCATCTTTGGCAACTCCAGTCTGCTGACGCGTCTGGCAGTCTGGGCTTGGCAGTCCGATGACCCACCAGGAGGCAATTCCTAATGGCGTTAATCAATTTCGCATACAACAAGATAGCTAGCCCAAATCAGTTTTCCGATGATGGAGATTGGGATGAGGATGAATGGTTAGAACTCGCTTCACGGCCTCGTTTCTGGCCCGGTTTCATTGACGGTTTTCTTCAAAATCCGGATGTTCGCAAGGACATGATTGACTACTTCGGAGATTTAGAGGGCATACCGAGAGATAAGATGGTGGAGATCCTAAGTGAGCCCATCAAATACAAGGACAGGCTCGTCACAATGATTCAGGACTTCAAGTTTGATTATGAGTTCTGGGAAGGTTCCGAGGATCCATGGCACCTCATCCTAACCATGACGCCCGGCTATTTTGAATACACTGCTCGAGTCGTTGGCGATCGTATCCAATACAGCATCTACGAGATCGTCACCGATCTCACTCCGGCCATGGAACAACCAGATAGTCGTGCGTCCCAAGAGGTTATTGCCGCTAACGAGCAGCGCAAGGATGACAACATTCGCCGCAACCAGGCAACCATAAAGGAATTGGCTGAAGCCCTCGGGATCAGTCTCAGCATTGTCATGAATAGGCGTGAGGTTTAGGTAGTCGTGCACCAGAGGAACACTCATGCTCTTTGGACACAGCACCTGGGACGCCGTAACCACCAACGTTCGCGCTGCCGAACCCGACTTGACCGCCGTGATGGATTATCCCGGCCAAGATTACTTCGATAAGTTTTCCGTTACCGATCTGGGAATTACCCCCGAAAGCACACTCAAGGGATACTCAGACAAGGGATTTCATTTTGTTGTAGCCCCTGAGCGACAGGTCGATGTTCACATCAGCGGACCTGGAGCCGGTCCCTCCAAGATTAAGGCAACCCTTGGTGCTGGAGATTCCATCCGCCGTGATGGAACCAATGACAAGACCATCGTCAAGATTGGTGGAGTCGAGCAAGTCTACCCCGGAGAGGATAGCACCTATTACATCAATTTCGTCAACCCACTAACCGTCGAGCCTACTGGAACCGATGGCGACACTGGCGCCGGAGATACCGACGACGGATCGGATGACGATACAGAAGTCACGGCAACAGCAACTGACGTTACCAAGGTCGATGATGCCAAATCCGGTTTAACCACTAAGCTCGCCGTTGTTGGAGGCATTATCATCATCGGCGGAATAGCTGCCACCAAAATGCGAAAGCGTGGCGTATAAGAGCGCCTTTAGGTAGTCGTTCCAACCAGGATCACCCATGTCCTTTGGTCACGGTTCATTTGATAGACTCGGCTATGCCGCTGAAAATCTGGTTCGCAAATCAGAGGGATCGATCAATTCTGTTAGCAATACGGGCAGTTGGGTCAAGAGCAAGTTCACTAGTTTCTACAACAATTGTTACTGGAGCGGTTCAGTCTATGAGATAGATCAGGTTCTCAAAATAGTTCAGATCGCCAGTCCCGACACCACTAACGACAACACCATGCACGCGGGGCAAAATCTGGGCAAGACCTATCGTTGGGCAATTCGCTACCGATACAAAAATACCAGCAATAACACCACCGCCTATGACAACGTCGTATTTGTTCTGAAGGAAAGAGGCGAGTTCACCGGTTATTCCAAGGCCGCCTGCAATTCGTATAAGAAATACATGTTCCTCACATCAGGCAAGGCTTCCGCTGGATCGGCCACTACACTTCAGAGTCCTTTATTCACATCACTCGCAAGTGGCGGTGGCAGTGCTGCAGTCTACTCATGGGAGTCTCACGCAACCGGTGGTTGCATCGGCGCTCCAGCCCTTAACCAAGGCAACACCAGCACCGGTAGCGGCGCATGGGCGATTCATAACAAACCTGACTATACTGTCGGAGGCGTTTCTAAGCCTTGGCGCCTAACTACCTACAATTGCCAAACTGGTTCTGTCAAGTCTACCACATATTACGCTACCAAGTCTGCAGCCCAATCAGAGGCTTCTAACCACGTTGGTGACCAATACGAGGAATACAAGCCCAAAGACTGTGAACTTTCAAATTGGACATCGTGGTCTTCCTACTCCGATTGCGTCAGCGGCAAGCAAACCCGCACACGCACTCGAACCGTAACTACTCCTGCCGAGAACGGCGGTAGATGCGATTGGTCACTTTCGGACAGCCAGGAGAGATCCTGCACAGTCACCAATGCGGTGGCCTGCTTGGTCTCCGATTGGAGTGATTGGTCAGAATGGGCTGCTTGCGTTGATGGAAAGGAAACCCGCACGCGCACGCGTGAGATTACTCGCCAACCAGAAAACGATGGTCAAGCCTGTCCTGATCTACTCCAGACTGAGGAAAGAGATTGCACTACCGATGGCGGAGGCGGTCCCATGATCTACCCAGAACAAGATCCTTTGTCTGGCGGCGGATCTGCCACAGAGTCCGGATTACCTGGTTGGGCGATCCCTGTTGGTCTTGGGGCAGTAGCACTCGTTATTGTAGCCAGTCTGTGATGGTTTGAAATAGGCGGTTGACCGACCACCACACATGACGGGACTCACCTTTGATTGGGATGACCGTGCTCCCGATGATCAGTTAGTCATTCTTGCTCTCGCCGAATTGGCTCGTCGTTTCGGACCCTCCCACGTTCATTACCGCATATCCTCGTCAGGCACCGGTCTGCACGTCATGATTGGCACATATCGTTTCGATCGTCGGACGCGATCGGTGTGCCTAGCTCCCGCGCCCATGCTTCCTGCCCAGCAGTTCGCCTTGCGTGCAGAGTTCGGAACTGATCCTTGGGTCGACGACAATGGACCCCTTGAGTGTCCAGGTCGTTTCATCAGCGATTCCACTCGTGCCGCTGCAGGGATGACCACCAGTCGCATATTTGGTGTCAAGACCGATACCGATGGTAATCCCGCCACTTGCGGACCGTGGGTTTGCTGGGGCGATGCTTAATGGAACATCCGCAAGCATTGGAGTCGCTATCAATGTTAATTGATGCCCTTTGGGATACCCACCAGTTCCTCGTTGAAGGTGAAACAGTTGGCACCAAGCAACAAGTGATGGATGCTTTCCGTGAGGATCGCCAAGTATCATTCATCACGGCAGTTTGAAGTAGGTCTCCAACCTACCAACACTCATGACCGAAACAGCACTCGCCGAAGAAACACGATACTGGGAAAGAGTCGGGATGTATGTCACCCGAGAGTTTGCCGACCAATGGATTGAAAGAATTGGTGTCAGAGGACAGGTTCTTGACGATGATCTCGAGGAGTTCAACGCTATCTCACTACCCGATGCCGATCTGCTACGACGCGAGATCAACTCATTGTTTGACTCACCACCCAACATGGGTGAATTAGCTCCCGAGAATCAGGCGATCCTGGCTCTTATGGATTTTGAGCGACAACGCAAGGATTTCATCCGTGAACGTCGTCAGATGCTCCTTGATGATGGTGTCGATTCCTCAGAAGCACTCACGCAAGCAAAGTCAGATTACGACGAAGCCAAGGAAAACCTTGTTAGGGGCGCACTTGGTATGCCATCGGTTGAAGAAGAGGAAGCTGTCACCGAGGAAGAATAATCCCACGGTGACCGATATGGCTGACAACACCCCTCTACCTCAAGCAGAGACTTTAGTTCTTGATATTGTTGAGTATCTCCTCATCAACGAGGGCTATGGATACTCTACACAGATCAGCACCCACATGATAGATCTCAAACCGAGAAGATACACTTCACGCGAGGTTGTTGGCATCCTAAGAAACAGACCTATGTTTCGCCACGCTCAATCCAGGGAACGCAAAGGAGGAATCCGTTGGAGATTAGATCTCCTTTCTCTTGAAAGATACCTTGAGCAAAAGGGATACCGTGAACGTGCCCAGGATCGTGAGATTTTTGATGGCATTAAGGATCTTAAAATGCGTCAATTGATGGCCACCATTGAATCATTGGAAACCATGAATCCAGATGACATTGATACCGTCTATGAGAATATCGCCACACTATGGTCGTGATTTGATGTCGGATAGGGGAAGTTTCGAACGTTGGCTGGATCGCCATAATCATAAGATGGAGTTGATGAGAACCTTGACTTCCCTAATCGCGGCCGTCAGTAGCACCGTCGTGCTCATCATGTTCGTGTGAAGGCTTCATATAGCATGGGACTTACGGAACATCATGGAACACGACAATTGTCGATACTGTGGATCACACCTACGAGCCAAGAAGTCGCGCCTACTCGGTGTCGGCCCAGAGTGTGCTAAGAGGTGGAGACCAATTGCGGCTTGCCAACCTTGTCTTGATGATGCTTTAGCTGTTTCAGGAGGATCCTGGGATGACATTGATTGGTCAAAGGTCAAGGTTATCAGTGCCTGGCACGATGACACACACCATTGCGGAAAAAGACATTATGATTCCGAAGGCATCAGCATCCCTATCGATCTGAGGATGGGTTCCTATGAAGACTTCAACACCTGCACCGTTTGCGGCACATTTGATGTGCGTTTAGAGGACTGTGTGGAGGGCGAAACTAAGTGCCCTTCATGCAAATAGACCGGATCGCCTAAATAGGTGGAAACCCCAGGGTATAACATGGCCAAGAAGGAAACAGTTGAACGAACCGGAGCCGATCGCATCGGAGTGGTCTGTTTCAGCGGTGGAAAAGACTCAACGGCTATGCTAATTCGAATGCTTGAGATCAATGATCCAGTTCAATACCCAATCAAAAGAGTCATTTTT
>UEXM01001552.1_pt1 | contig 18730 bp, 18 predicted proteins | sample 1796661 | NCBI WGS metagenome assembly UEXM01 (sample SAMEA4772469, study PRJEB27181) | metagenome | reverse complement strand
TCGGTATACCTTTGATGCAGGGTATGATAACCCTACTTAAATTAATCCAATCTTCATAATTAACTGGAGCTTCGCTATTATTAAATTCATTGATCATATTTATTAAGGGCCAACATCGCCGCTAGGTCTCCGCTGGCCCTTACTTCCTCGTCAGAAAGATTATAAATTTAATGAAGTATTCTTAATTTCTTCAGTTGCTTCACCATGTTTAACCTTTACTAAACCTTTGTTGTTTTGTTCAGCAAAGTTTTTAGCAATTGAATAAACACCTTTTTCTGTGACTGGGCCGACTTTAGATACATCCCATCCAAACCATGTTCCTTTGTCATTAGACATCTGAACAGTTTTTAGATTATAAATGTGGCTATAAGTTGGCGGTGTAAATAAGCCGTTTTTACCTTGCAACTTTAATCCCATCATTAATGAGTTCCATTTACGACTAATCTTTAATTGAGTAGCCTTCATAGAAATTAATGCTGTGGATGGAGTTTTCCCCAAAAGAATTACAAAGTGATTAGCGGTGTTTTCCAAATAGTTACCATTTGGTAATCTATCCTTCCAAGATTTATCTCGAGTTGTTGTACTCAAGATATCACTATCTGCTTTGTGAATTGCTACAGGAGCATTTCCAGATTGACCTCTGTCTTGCCATTCGACATATTGTCTCTCGTAATGGACCGGTATAACATTTATACCTTTAGCTCCATCATAGAGTTCTTTGGTTACACTGTTTACAATCATTCCAGGTTCTGCTCCGTTAATAAATTTAGCGTTTTGTTTATTAACTTCTGGAGACAATTGTCCTAAGACTTTCAGAAATGGTAATGCAAGATCATCTTGCGTCATGTTCTGAGAGCCAGCATTTGCATCAGCTTCAAATATATTTGTAGACAATGCACCTGCGTTTTCGCGTTTCGCGAGACTTGCTTCTTTGTTCATGTTTATTGCTTCCTTGTTATTTTGGTTCGGTTTCCTACGAACACGTTAAAAATATCCATGGGCATATCTTTATTATTTTCGATTCGCTCACGGACTAGTGCTTTGAGGGTCATGGGCTCAACCTTCAACTTTTGTGTCGGTTCAAACCCTTGACCTCTCGCAAGGTTAGCGTATTCCGCCGCCTTGTTATCTTCATTCCGTCCAAAGGAAACGGTAATATTATTTTTAATAATATCACCTAGGCCATTAGAACGAAGCCAATTATACGCCGCCTCTTGATTTTTGATCGAGATATTGGCGTGATAATACGGTTTCACATCAACTGCAGATCCATCTGCTAGTTTAAGAGAAGACAAACCCATTTCACTTAATAGTGTGGGAATAACTTCTCCGGAAATTCTTTCAATTTCTTTTTCTTTATCTTTTAAAGATTGCTCTTCAGCTTTAACTTCATCTTCTAAGTCTCTTAGCTTTTTTACCTGGTTAGCTAAAGATTTTATATTTTCTGTTCGATCTAAAACTTCTGTTTGATCGTTTTCCATTTGTTGTACTAACTTATTCATCTATCTTTCCTTTCTCGTATAGATCTATTTCCAGCGGATAATATACTTTCTCTTGTCTGTCCCATTTTAATAAATTGAATCTGCCGTTGTTTATATCAGATGCAATTGTACATGCCAATCCTATAATTGCAGGATCGCCTGAGAGTAGTAAAAAATCTTTTGATGTATAATTTTTTAAAAGTCTTCTTAATTCAAAAATGACAGGTCCTGGGCTTAAAACAATTTGTGCATTCTCTTTTAATAAAACTTTTAATTTACCATACTTCAAAGCACCCATAATATTAAACTTAGGACGGCCCATGCTTGTGCCTGGTAATTCCTGTATAACATAAACAATAGGTTCGCTGGTCTTTATATCTTTATATTCACTCATAACTTTCTTGACAAGTTATAGGACTTTATTGTATACAAGTCAATAGAAAGAAGAAATGAATTATAAATTTAAAACAAAGCCTTACGCGCATCAATTGAAAGCGCTTGAAATGTCCTGGAATAAAGAAGTGTTTGCTTATTTTATGGAGATGGGAACCGGTAAATCAAAAGTTTTACTGGATAATGCCGCTATGCTCTTTGATAAAGGTAAAATCGATAGTGTTCTAATTGTGGCACCCAAAGGAGTATATAAAAATTGGCATGATTCGGAAATACCAGAACATTTACCTAAACATATTGATCGAAACGTTGTTCTTTGGAAAGCTCTTATAACTAAAGAGCAAAAATCTAAGTTGGACTCTTTATTCGAGCAAGATTTTACTAAATTACAAGTTTTCATCATGAATGTAGAAGCTTTATCAACTAGAAAGGGCCTTGATTTTGCTCACCAGTTTTTAAATGTTAAAAAAACTCTATTTGCTATTGATGAATCTACAACTATTAAAAATCCAGGAGCTAAGAGAACTAAAAATATTCTTCAGTTGTCCAAACTAGGAAAATATAGAAGAATATTGACTGGTTCACCAGTAACCAAGTCTCCCTTAGATTTATATACACAATGTCTTTTCCTTGATCCGTGGTTATTGGGCCATCAATCATATTACAGTTTTAGAACACGATATGCTTTAATGAGAACAGCCAACTTTAACGGGCGATCGGTTAACCTTGTGGTGGGCTATCAACGTTTAGATGAATTAGCAGAAAGTTTAAAGCCTTTCTCTTATCGAGTACTAAAAGATGATTGTTTGGACCTTCCACCTAAAACTTATATGAAACGAATTATACAATTGTCGCCAGAACAGAAAAAAGTTTATGCACAAATGAAACAAATGGCGCTTGCTGAACTTAACGGTAAAATGATTACGACTGTTAATGTCATTACTCAAATGATGCGCTTGCAGCAAATTACTTGTGGTCATTTTAAAGCTGATGATGATTCTGTGCAAGAAATTAAAAATAATCGTATTACTGAATTAATGAATGTTTTAGAGGAAGTTGAAGGTAAAGCTGTAATTTGGGCCCACTGGCGCCATGATATTGCCACTATTGTAAGAGAGATTGAGAAGGAATACCCTGGTTCTGTGATGACTTACTATGGTGATACAACAACCGATGATAGACAGAAAGCTATTCGTGAAATGCAAGATCCAGAAAGTAAAATACGATTTTTAGTAGGTACACCACAGACCGGCGGGTATGGAATTACACTTACCGGTGCATCAACCATGATTTATTATTCTAATGGTTATGATTTATTATTACGTCAGCAATCTGAAGCAAGAATTGATAGAATTAGTCAGAAAAAACCAATGACTTATATTGATATACTTGCGGAGGACACAGTTGACGAAAAAATCGTTAAGGCCCTCCGCAAGAAAGTAAACATCGCCACTGAAATTATGGGCGAGGAATTAAAAGACTGGATTTAATCCCTTAAAATGTAGGATATACGCGTGAAGCGTTGTAATTTTTGATATCCCTTATTTTACAGTTATTATTTTTGGCTTCTTAGTCTCAGGAACTATTTTCATCAGATATACTTTGAGTAATCCGTCTTTTAACTCAGCACCTTCGATTTTTACATCATTAGCGATAGTAAAAGATTTTGAAAAGTATCTTTTTGCAATACCTTTATGGATCACTCCTTTTTTATCTTCTGCTTTTGCTTCCTTGATAGACTTAATGTTTAAGACACCGTCTGCATACTCTACAGATATATCCTTTTTATTGTAACCTGCTAACGCAACTTCAATGTTGTAAGTATACGTTCCAGTCTTAACAATATTGTAAGGTGGATAATTTGCCGTTGGTAAACGAAAGTCATCGTCAAACATTCTTTCGAAATGATCGAAGATGTTATCGAAACCTACCGATACGGGTCTTAATTGATTAAATATGGATAATGCTCTATTTGTCATGTTAACCTCCTTGTTTAGACAGTTAATAAAGTGGGCCTTTCCAAAGCACCCACGACTAATATAAGTTATTTTAAATAAATTGCAACAAGAATTATGAGTAAAATGATTAACTCGTAACGTTTTATATTGCGTTTAAAAAATGTTTTAATTTTTTCCATTATGAAGTTCCTAGTAAAGTTAAAATGATGGCCCCAAGCCCTCCTAAGAGCCAGTATAAAAATCGATCCATTTTAATATGTAGTTTGTCAATATCTTCGTGCATGTGTTTTAAGTGATTTTGTTTGATAGAAAATATTTCTCGCTTCAGGCCTTTGATGTGCCCGTATAAAGCGATGATGTGCTCGCTAACTGTGTTGGGTTCCTTGGCCATTAAGCTTGTCCCCTCTGTTGTAGTCGCATAGCTTTTTCCTCGTTGGATAGTAAAGCATTCTCAGTACGCGTCAACCCTGTTTGTGTAATATTTTTTGTACTTGACTTTGCAAGTTGTGGATTTACCTCTGGAGTTGGTGGTAAAGGTGTCTGGCTTCTTTGATCAGTTAAAGGAGAAATTAAAGGTTTAATTTTTTCAAAACCTCTTTGTAAAATTGTAGGTTCTCGTTTAATTTTTCCGCTCTCATCATAAACAATGTTGCCTTTGTCATTAGTTACTGCACCTTCAAGTTCTGGGTTATAGCCACCTTCTAATTTTTTTGTCTCTGGATTGTATGTTTTAGGAAAGAATTTCTTATCTTCCCAATCATCCATAACCTTGTCTAGTTCGTCTTCAGGAAATACAAAACCTTCATTAACATTGTAAATAAAGTTTTTGCTTCTTTCCGTTCTTTTTTTCGCAGCATCTTTAATCGTTTCTACTTTAGTTTCAAATCTTGGAGTTGAGTATTTGACAGGTGTAAATTCTCCATCCATTAAATTGTCAACCAATGTTTTATTCATTTTAGCATCAATTAAAATATCTTCTATTTTATCTTTACTCAGATCTAACATTCTCATATCTTGTATTTTCATATAAAGGTCTCTTTGAATTTCAAATGCTTCTCCTTGCATTTTGTTAAATTCTCTAACCATTATTGATGGTGGACGATCTAAAAATCCTCTTGCTTTATAAAATTTTTCTGTTTCATCTACTTTTCTCAAAAGTCTGTTGGTATCAGCAGTAATCCATTTTAAATCTTTTTTAACATCGATTCTTATAATTCTAGTGCCTGTAAAAAGGGCTAACATTTCATCTGCAAGCAGTGCTGGCTTATTTGCACCTGTTACATCTCCTCTAATAGCATCTTTTATTTTTCTTCCACTTGAGACGATTCCAGGTTCAGCGCCTTTAAAAATGTGTACAAGGGACTTATTAAATTTATCTTCTATACTATCGGTTGGAGAATAAAGATATCTACCATCTGCCGTTCTTCCTCCACGACCACCTGCTAAAAAGTCTCCAGCTATAACATCTAACACTCTTTCAGAACCAATGGCTGGTGAAAGAAAAGGTGCCATTAATTCCATGATGGGTCCATCCGATGCAAACATTAATGATAAAACATAGTTTTCTATTTGATCTGGAGCTATATTTTCTTTAGCTGCCATAGTCATTGCTGCTTGAATGGGTCTTTCTAATACATCATAAGGACTGAAGTATGAAAAGTTAATTGCTGCTGATTCTCCATTTTTCCATGGTAGAATTCCAATAAGATTAGAGTTTTTATCCCAAGGAGCGGCACTTGAACGTTTGTACGCTTCCCATTGTTCTTGAGTATTTCCTGTTAAAAAGTTTGCTGTGGCATGCCCTGCTTGACCTATGCCTTTAACCGCAAGATAACCTCCCATTAAATTTCTATAACCCATTTGACGTAGCACTGGATTACCTGAGGCAATATTTTTTAAAGACATGGCAAGAGATAAAGTTCCTGTTCGTAGCATTTCTGCTGGAAAAGATACGAAGTTACCAAAGAAAGGAATGTTTCTTAATCCTTGTATCGCTGGCGGCACTTTACTATATGTTGGGTAAGTGTTTCTTAACATGAAAGCTGCTGCCTCATCTAAAGCTTCATCAAAACTTTTTACCGCCCCTGTCATTAAATCTTTTCTAGAAAAAGGACGGTTGTGAATTTTAAAATAATTTGCAACATCATCAACATTTTTAAAGGCTGCTGCAAAATCGGATTTAAAAAATTCATAACCATAACCTTTCCAAAGATTGTCGCCGCCTGCATAAAGTCGAGCTACTTTTTCTGTTCCCGCATTTTTTACAAGTGTCGAAAATAAATCATCATCAGTTTTAATCACTCCTTCTTTTATATTTTTTAATACAGCTCTTAACTCCTGAGCTACAATGTTCTCATCGTAAACGCCAAGACGAACAAGTTTTGCAATGTATTTATTAAATTCAATTTCATTAATAGGTTCACCTTTACCTGCTCTAAAGATATCTCTAATCATCATTCGCATAGAATCAGCTACGCTAGCATTACGTCCTATATGACCATTCCATAAAGCAAAGAAGGAAGCCGAAGTGACATTACGAACCTGTGTTTGTGGAGAGTACAAAGTTTTAGCGGCTTGAACTGCTACTTTAAATTGTAGAAGCTGTCTAATCACTGCTGTCTTAGCAAAACTATCTAGTGGAGCACCTGTTGCTATTAAGACTTCTCTAAGTTCAGGAGACGTAAACAACTCTTCAAGTTCACTTTTTAAAGCTCCAAGCTGTTCAATCTTTCCTATTTTTACTGGAGTTGTATATTTTGTTATTGCTTGTTCAGGTGATTTAAATAACCAACCATTTTTTAATCCAATTTGTGCAATCATATCCATGCCTTTTAAGGAAGCATTAGAAGCGTTAGCATCGGCTACCGTAAATAAAACTTGTGATCTTAAATCTTTTTCTTGACCTAATAATTTTTTAATAGCGTCAGGAAGTTCTTCTCCCGTTTTAAGAAACCTAAATTTATCTTGTCTTAAAAATTCTCTTCCGCTTCCAATTTCCTGTAACACTTTTACAGGATTAACTCCTGCTGTTCTTCCTTTTGCTAAAATATTTTCCACAAGATCATCAGCATATTTTTCAAGGTAGCTTTTTGGAAATTGTTTTCCATATGTGCCTAAAGCAATTTCTCTTAAATCCTTATTTCTTTGAATTACATTATCACGTATCCAATTTCTTGCATCGACTTTGACTGCTTTCAGCGGAGTGTATTTAGGATTAGTAAAGGTTGCAAAAGATCTGACTAAATAATTATCTAATTTACCAGTTAAAGCTTTTCTTAGATCATTAATAACTTCGTCTTTAGTTCCACGAGGTAGATTTTTACCAAACTCGGTAACCACTTTATTCATATCTTTTTTTATTTCGTAAGCAAAAGGTCTAAGGTCCTTATGAACTTTTCCTAATTTTACTGTGCCTTGTAGATAATCAACAACATCATCTTTTAACATTTTCTCATAAGGTCTAGAAGTGTTGTTTGTTAAATGCCTTTTCTCGTATTTTTTAGCAAGAGTATAAGCACGTTTTTCTAGACTGTTTAAATGCTTATCTATTTTTCTAGCTCCACTTTTTATAAAAAGTTCAACGGATTCCGATATGCCTTGAATACTTGCCGGTAATTTTCCATAGGATCTAAACCAGGATAAAATATTGTCCAATCTTTTTAATCCTCTTTCTGCTGGATTAGGACTTGTCACTGAAAATAGTCTCCACTGTTCAAAAGGAGGAGCTTTTTCTCCACCAATTTTTTTTGCCATAGGAGTAATCATTTTTTTAATAGCATACTTGGAAGACTTTGCTAAGTCTTTAGCAACTTGTGAATGCAACACTGGATTTTTTGCAAGTAAATAACTTGCACCTTTAAAACCTGATCCTAAAACATTAAAGCCCATTCTTACGAACGGTTCACCTAATGGTCTTCCTGCATACTTGTACGTTTGTTGAACACTTTTTCCTACTAAAGGAAACACTCCACCAACAATGGCCCCTTCTACACCGTAACGAACTCTATTTCTAAACATGGCCGCTGCTTTTTTTCTTCCTTCTAATTTAGAAGTGTCTTCAGGTTTTACAAGTAATGTTCCTACTCTTCTTTGATCCGGAGATACGAGAGCATCAGTTGCACCAACAACAGTTGCACCTGTAGTCATTCGTTGAGCTATTTTGGATGCTTTGTTTCCAAATTTTTTCTTTATAGCATTCATAACAGGTTGAAGAAACTTGGCTCTATTTGCTATTTTTGCTATGGCTGTACCTGGAGCACCATATTGAACCATTAATGAAGCTAGATCGCCTCTCCAAGTTTCAGGCTCTTCAGGTTTTTGTTCATTCATCATCTTCTGAAACTTTGTTGCAAAATTCTTATTAGTTAAAAAGTCTGTACCCATGAATAACAATTCACCAATACTAGTATTTAACTCATGCTTTCCAGTTTCTATTCCTTTAGCAATTTCATCAAATCCTTCGATGTAATCTCTTTCATTTATTTTTTTCTGAAAACCTTTTCTTAATTGAGTAGCCGCAAGCTCATCCTCACGGCCTGTTGCTTTATTCCATAGAATATTTAAACCTTCATTTACTTTAGCATAAGGATCTAGAGCCTGTGATAATTGAAACATACCTTCGTTGTCAGTATAGAAATTCCAACGAACAGGTTTTTTCTGTCTTGTATCGTAAGCTTCTAGTGATTTAAGAAATTCTTTTTGGTAATCGTCTATCGTTGAGATAGGTTCTTCTTTTTTTTTCTTAGGATAAATACGGTAGGCACCTTCTTTATCTATTAAATTTCGATAGGCCATTTTAAGCCTCCGATGGTAAGACTAGATTAACACCATATTTTTTATTAAAATTTGCTATATCTTGTTCTGTTTGAATAACAGCAAAATCTTCTAACGCTTCTGCGCTGTTAGCCAATAGTGTAACAATTTCATCGCTCACTTCTTGTGGAAGTCTTGCTCTTAGTTCTTCATAACTAACGCCGCTCAATTCTTCTGGCACTGTATCTGTTTGAGTTGGCATTGCATCTGTTTGAGTTGGCATTACAGACATACCTTCTTGGTAACCAACTCGACCACCGGCCTTCATTCCTTGTACCTGTCTTTTAAATTCTAAAAATGTATCTTTAATTAATTGTGGATCATCTTCACCTAATTCTGGTTTATATCTTTTAGTCGTAGCTTGTTGATCCCCGGCATATAATTTTGCTTTAATATCTTTAAATAATCCTAGCCCTATTTTAGGTTGAGCTAAAAAGAATTTTGTAAATGGATCTTCTGGAGAATACTTATCTAAAAGAATTCTTTTTGATCTTAATTCATTGTTTTCCTCGTTTGATAGACTATCTTTACCTGAAAGTTCTGATATTCTATTAACAAGTCCTGGAATTTGTTCTGCTTCCCATTGTTTTTGCCATTTTGCACCACCTTCTCCGCCCATCATAGATCCCTGTGCTTCAATAAGTGACTTGAACATATCTGCTTCGCTTACGTATTTTTGTAGGTCTGATTCTGCTTTACTTTTACTATATCTTTGAAAAGGTCCTTTAGCTTCTTCTGCTGCTGTTGCAAAAATACTTCCTTTTGGTTCTGCACTAGCTATGTTTAGACCAAACTCAATAAGAGCGTCCGCTGGTGTAACTCCTCTTGGTTTGTAAGCATATTCTTTTGCTATTTTTTGTAATTCAGGTAACTGTTCTACTAAACCTGGCATCTTATATCCTTGTCTCGGAACAACTCCGGACATAATACCTTGGTCGGTGTTACCTCCCATACGAAACATTGGTCTGTTTAAAACTCTTGTCATTGTGTTGGGTTTGGTACTCCTAAGTAAGGATTCATTATTCCACCCAGTACTGAAGTCCATCCTAATGCTGTTTGTAAAGCCGAAGGCTCTTGTGTTTGTTGTGTTTGTACTTGTCCAGCAAATGGAGCTAAAGCTCCTAAACCAGCACCATAGGTTCCCATTCTTTGATAGGGTTCCATCGCTGCCATCTGTGCAGCTTGTTGCTGTGCATTCAATACATTCTGTGCTTGTTGCTGTTGTATACCACCCACTTGACTTAATGTGCCAATGTCACCTCTTCCTAATTGAGGTGCGAGTTGTGCTAATCCTTGTTGGTAAGTTCCTAATCCCATTTGTCCTTGAGCTAAGCCTGCTTGTGCTCCGCCCAAACTTAATTGATTCATTAAATCTTGTTGTCTTGCTTGCTGCCCGATGCCAAAGCCTTGTTGTCGTAGTTGTGCATCTAATAAAGCTCTATTTCTATCTGATTGTGTTTGGTATTCAGCAAGTTGTACACCTTCTCTACCACCACCATAACCACCTAAAGCTACAGCTTGATCTGATATACCTTGTTGTCTTGCTGCTGCTTGTCTATCAAATTCTGCTAAAGAAGCATCAATCACTTGTGTTTGATAAGGTGACATGTAAGAGGAAATTGATCCTGCTCCCGTACCTGCACCCGTACCTGTTAAAGCTCCTGCAGCACTGATGTAAGGAGATACACCACCTAATGTTGAGATGGCTTGTGTTCCTTGTGTTGCTGCCTGAGTAAGGTAGGGTGAGTAAGCTCCAACGCCAGATGAGGCTAGCGATGCTGCTTGTGTTTGTAAGGGATCTTGTCCTGCAACCGAAGGTGCAAATTGTGATGTGTCTAAAGGAATAGCTGTTAGTCCTGCTAACTGCTGTCCGTAATCTTGTCCTAATTGGTTTACGTATTGTTGTGGTAATGCCTGTGACTGTAAAACTGCCATTATATAATCCTGTTCTGTAATTTCTGTGCGTTAGCGAACATGCCTCTTGCACCTTCTAAATTATTCATAAGGTCTTCCATTATTTCTGCGCCTTTGTCAATGTCTCCACCACCTGCGCCTCTTACAGCGTCTGCAGTAAATACAAATTCATTTTTACTTAATCTTGCTGGTACATCATCTGCTTTTTCTTCACCACCTAAAGCTACAAAGCCTCCTTCATTTCTATAATCTTTTTCCATGCCACCAAGGTTCATAAGTCCGCCTCCAGCTGCTTCTTGTTTTGGAGCTCTCATTATTCTGTCCTCATAGTCTTTTCTCTTTTTAAGAAATTCTTCTAAATTTTTTATAATATTGTCGGTATCCGGAATTTTAGGATCAACTAGCTTTCCCATATCATACCCAATTCTTCCGCCGTCTTTAAGTGTGTATTGTGCTTGTGGTTTAAATCTTAAATTAGGATCTGCCATTGCTGCTTCAGCTGTTGCGAATCTTGATGGATCGATTGCAAGTTGTGCTGGCATCGTGTCATCAGAACGTGTTAAATAATCTGCGGCTCCGATAGCTGTACCGATTGCTAAAGGAGTTTTCCATCTAATTTCTTGTCCACCTTTAGTTACATCATCTGCTGTTGTGCCTGTAGTAACTCCTGGTATTTGTATTCCTAATCTATTTAACTGAGTTCTAGCTTCATTAGTAATAGCACCCATCCCTTGAGTTTTAATTGTGTCCATGACGCTTTTACCGAGAGCAGTTTTCCAATTTGGATCAAGTCCTGCATCATCCATGCCTTCAATTCCAGTTCCTTGACCCGGCATTCCTTGTATTAATTCAGGTAAAGTAAATCCAAGTCCGCCTTCACCAATTACTGTATCAATAACAGGTACTCCTGGTATTTTTCCTAATAAATTTCCTAACCAATTTTCTCCCATGCCTCCAACACCTGGTACAAAATCTGGTATTCCAAACTGATTTATACCGCCACCTATAAGAGCAGCTGTTAATACTGGATTCTCTTTAAGTTCATTTGGAATTAAATCATCTACAATTTTATCTTTAATGCCTCCGAGAAAATCACCTACGCCTCCGAGAAAATATCCTTGACGTTTTTGTAAACCAGCAATACCTCCGCCAGCCATCATTTGTTTTCTTCGTTGTGTGTAAGTACCTGGTGCTGATGCCATGATTCCTGCTCTTCCACCTTGAGCCATATCTTGTTGCATATTATTATAAAGTTCTTTTGCTCTTTTTGCTGCTTCTCTAGGTGAAAACCCTTGTGCTATTAGATCAGCATAGATGTCTTCTAAAGTACCTTCTTGGCCAGCTTCCATTGAAGCCATTTGTTGATTGCCAGATAGTCTTATGTCTGGAGCGCCTGCATTTAATGAATCTGAATCGTTATTATACATAATTATATTGTTGGTTATTTTATTAAAGGCAGGTATTTCACCTGAGTTTATATCTTTACTTGTTTTTACCAAGTAAATCAAGACTATGTTGTAACGTCTCGCTTTTTAATTTCAAGCGCAGAAAGCACCACATGTAGCCTATTTGCAGTAGCCGCAGTAACCTTAACTATCTCGCTTTCAGCGACGACTAGGGGCTGACTGAGCAATTCTGATGTAGCATTAGCCGATATAGCTTTGGTCTTAAATAAGCTAAAAACAGCGTCATCTGTGTCTGTTATCGTTACGGTAATGGTGTCAGCATTACCTGAATCTTCAGATACGATGATTGATTTAATCACAGCTGTTGTGGCTGTTGGCACCGTGTACAATGTTGTAGCACTGGTGCTAGTTAAATCTACCTTTTTGTTTACAAATGTATTTGCCATTATGCCATAAAGAAGTTTGCTGCGTCTAGTTCATCTTTTAAATCTTGTTGAAACGTTGTATTAAGTTTTTGTATAATACTCTCAACATCTCTAACAAATGATTGTTGAAGCTGTTCATCGTATTGTTCTCCGGGTTGTGTTAGCGCCTGTACAATTCTAGCCATTATATTCCTTGTGTCGACGGTACTAAAAATTTATTAATCATTTCAATATATTTCATAAGACTATCTCTTTGTTCTAATGTTAAATCTTTTCCTTGATAACTATTTTTATTTAATATTTCTGTTATAATTCTACCTCGTCTACGAGCTTCTTCTTTTTGTCTTAAGTAGTCTACTCCAAGTAATTTTTGGCCTGATTCAAGTCCTTGACCAGTAGCTACTTGTTCTGCTACCGTTTTAACTCTTGGTCCATCTCCACCTTCTCTATCAGGTTTCGTATCAATAGCAGAAGTTCTTTTGTCTATAATGTTTGAAGAAGGTGTTCGAATATTTGATTTAAGATTTTTAGCAAGATCATACGCTGATCTAGGAGTTTTTCCTCTTGTAAACAAAGAAGCAAGTCCTAAAAAAGGATTAAGCATACCAAGACCTAACTTCTTTAAACCAACATTAAATACACCTCGACCAATTGCATCTTTAACATTAATCTTTGGACTTGTGTCCATGAAACTTTGCATCAGTCCAGTTCTATCAGTGCTTACTGTTGGTTGTTGTACTTGTCGAATATATCTTTTAAATCCTTCATCAACTCTAGGATCTTCTAAAATTGTTTTTTGTTGTTCAATAGTAGGATCATAAGACACAGATCCAGGATCAGTAACTTCACCTTGAATATCTCTTATGTCTACTATTGGTGCAGTATCAAACCCTGTTAAATCTGTAAGAGCATCTATGTCTCCTGTGTCTAAAAATTCTTCTTCTCTTTGTCTAGCGTCTGCTGTTTTTTTTAATGCTTCTTGAAAGCCTACATCAACTTTACCTTCTGCAGCTTGTTGTGCTACTCTATTTGCTTCTGCTTTTTCAGCTTGCGCTATTGTCGCTTGCATATCTCTTTGAGCAGCAGCTTGTTGTTCAGCAGCTCGATTTGCTGCAGCAGCTCTAGCTTGTGCAGCTGCTATTTGTTGAATACGATCTTGGTATCCACCGCCGCCTCCGCCGCCTCCACCGCCGCCTGAAGATCTTCCACCGCCAATACTTCCCATATCGCCTTGAAGACTCATAATGCCGGCAGGGCCACGATTAGGTTTTCCATTTAAAGACCCATATAAATCTAAATCAATTAAAATATCTTTTTCTTTTTCAGTAATGTAAGCAAGTTCAGCTGGCTCATGGTCAGGTGAAGATAGCCATTTCTTAGGAGCAGTAACCATTTTTTGTTTACCTAAATAATTTGGTCCGCCACCTTGTATTGCTGGTTTTATCATTATCGTCTTCCGTCCGGTTGTATATCTAATCTAAACGTTCCTATCTTCCAGTGTTGTGTAATACTAGTGTTATCTATTTTTAAAGCTATAGCACGTGCACGAGCTCGTGTATCTATTTTTGTTGTATCTGAGTCTACACTAAAAGGTCCTAAAGAAGAACTAGCTTCTGTATCCGTTGGATAGTTTTTTAAGTTTAAGGTTACTCTTGCTGCTCCAGTTTGTTGTAAAAAGTCAGGTATCACTCTTCTAATTTTCATCATAAATTCTCCATCACCTGCAAGTCCTCTTTGATCTAAATCAAAATCTCCAGATTGAATACTTGCTGCAATAGCCGTAGTTGCTCCTGCTTTAATTTGATTGGTCCCTGTTTCGTGTTCATAGTATACTGTAACACCATCCGTATTACCTACGGTTGCATCACTCGTTGCTGATGAATCATATTCCGTTGCATGAGGTTTACCAAAAATATGCGAATCAGACCATGACGATCTCGCTAAAGAACTTGTCGTCCATATCGGTCTTTCTAATGTTGAATCCATATAGTTATAAGTTACCGATCTATTATTAGATGCTGCACCACTTCCAGGATAAAACCATGTAACTTCACCAAATAGATTATTTAGTCCTGCATAAATATGATTTTTAGGAACCGTATTAATATCATCGTAAACATGGTCTTCAACAAGACATGCTAAAGATTCCAACTTACCAGTATATCTAAAGAAACCATTTTCTGACATCCAGTAAGCCACACCATCAACTTCGACCGCTGCGTTCTTACCTACTAATCCACAATTTGTTCCAACTTGCTGAAAGGAGAATACGAAGGGTGCTCCTACAAATCTCATAACGAATAAAGAAGTATCGGTCCAAACGTAAATGGCATCACGACCTCTAATCGCTGCCACGATCCGTGTTCCGTCGGCCAGTCTTTGTGTGCCAGCGGTATTGGTTGCTGAAGGTGTCCAAGAAGTTGTTGCATCAATACTTTCTTGATCGGACCAACGAATGTACATATCGTCCTGAGTAGATGTTGTTCCAATTGTAGTTTCTGTTCCAAAGCAAACTAAGTGTCGATCAGGTGTTGATACTAAAGTTTCTATCGATGCTGTGGGGCAATTAGCTATAATTGTGGACCTTGTAGATGTTGCACTATCCGCATCTGAATTCCATTCAAACGTTGAACCATCAACGATGGTTGCAATCAGTTTATTTCCAAAATTATCTAAAGTCCATACGCCAGGAGCTGTAATAATATCTCCTGTTTGTGATGCACCCCATTTTGTATAGTCTGATGCATTTTTAACCGTTGCTCCATCTGAGTGTGATGCTGCGGTTGTGTTATCGGACCCTCTTGTAAGTCCTCCTAAAGTTTCTGTTCCTGAAGTATTTGAGGTATAAGCAATACGCTCATCATCAATGACCACGGTTCCTGTCGCAGGAAACGAGGCTGAATCGTCGAGTACAATACTTGTTGATCCACTTGTTAATGCTCCATCTAAAGTTGATTCTCCAACTCCTAATTTAACACCACTCCAAAGTCCTAATCCCCAACCGGCTGCTGATTCTTCAACGGCTGGTCCAATAGAATAATAATGTCTTACTCTTATTCCTCCGGATGTTGTGGCTCCTGATCCACTTTCTGCTGATCCCATTGTGACCGTAATCGTTGTTGTGGTCGGTACGGTTGTGACCATGAAATTGTAATCGTCAAAATCACTAGAACTAAAATTAGAATCGGTAATAGCAGTAAAGTTATCGAGAAGAATAATATCCCCAGCAGTAATTCCATGAGCGCTTGCAAACGTGATCGTGACAGATGTAGATCCATTGGTTGTTGTAAAAGCATTGGTTAATGTTGTTGTACTTTTCAGAGGAGTTATATCATAAAAAGCTCCTCCAGAATAGATGTATAAAAATCGATTAGTTCCAAGAGCTGCATACTTGATTCCACTAGCATTGACGAAATGGTGTAGCGCTGTGTTTCTTCCAGTAATCGTTTTGTCTCCTAGTTGAGACCAGCCTCCTACTTTCTCAGGAGAACCATAACGAAATCGCACATAGTCACCACTTACCCACTGACCTTCTCCGCCAGTAGCAGTAACCTGTTTATTAAAGCCAGGTGCAATATTGATTTTTTGAAGCATAGAAAAATCCTTATGTTATAATTATAACATAATTTAAAAGAGATCAACTACTTTGGAATACCTAATAGAGGTCTTTTGTCGAATTTATTCTCAGTGCCAAAGGGTCCATCGATGTTGTTATAATGTAAGAAAACCTGGGCACAATTGTCGCCTTCAAAAGGTTCTCTCCAGTGTTCAAGATCACAGCCACTATAGACTAGCATATCTCCCACCTCTAAAGTAATGGAAATTCCTTTAGGAGCATTTGGTTTATGTATCTGTTTATACTCATCAATAACTGTTTTTTGTCCTGTAGGATCTAGAAAGATAGGCCATAGATCTCCTCCTAAATGTAATGTTGTTGATATCTCACAGCTAGGTCGATCCCTATGTCTTCTTAAAATATCTCCTTTTTTATAGATTCGGGCATAAGTATAGCAAGGTATTAAGTTCATGTTTGTACGTTTTTGCATAATCGGTAATACTTTCATCATTAACGTTTCCATAAACGGATCCCCATAAAGGGAGTAAGTATTAGGAACCTGATCATCATCCCATGTACCAAAACCTGGTGTAAATTTAGATACAAGATTATTTTCGTGCAGAAATTTCGTTACATCACGTTTCATGAGAAAATAATTAAAAGCAAAGTTAGCTAACTCAAAAGAAATAGCATTTCGAATAATTAAATATTTATGTTCTTTAAACATATTCATCTATAATGTCTCCTCGAAAAGGTGGATGATTAACTTGATCTACCTCTCCGTTTTCGTCTCGTCTTACCTTCACTCGGTGGGGTAAATGAAAAAGGTTTTTTATCTCTTTATCTGTTTTTAAGATTTTTCCTTTTAAAGGAAATTGATCTGCTTTAAAATTAGTTATGATGGTTTTAACTTTTTTAATACCTAGTTTCTTAGCAACCGTCATTCGATTGTTACCTACAAGCGTATGAATTTTATCTCCATAAGGTTTACTTTGATACCAGCAATAGACAGGATCTTTCATTCCGTAAGTTGTTATAGATGCAGTTAAAGCATCTTTAAATTCTTTTTCTTCTTTATGAAATTCAGGTCGATCTAGATAAGTGATCTTTTCAAAAGGCAATTCTGTATAAATCGTTTCTATCATCGTTGTAAAAAATTAAAGGATACTGATATTCTCGTATCGTTACTTTCGTTAGGTTTTACTTCATGCCACATCCAAGCCGGAAACATAACAATGGTTCCTGCTCTAGGTTGATAGTGAACTTCTCGCCATAATTCAGGAGGTAATATTCCTTCGTTACGATTAGGCATGGTTGTATGAACACCAGGTCTTGGATCATAGAGCATTAAACTACCAGACTTTTCTGGTGCCTTAATCCAATAGACTCCGGAAAACAAAGCATTCGGATGTAAGTGAGGTCTATTAGCATTACCAGGATAATTAATGTTTGCCCACATATTTCCTAGTACAGGTTTCTGTGTTAAAAATTCTTTTTTAAATATTTCTTGTTGCATAGCAAAGAGTTTTCTCGTCAATACATTATACTCTTCTTTTCGGTTCATGTCGGTTGTGCTATGCCAGCCACCTGCATTTGTTTTAGAAACACCTTTATCCTGCTGACTCCATTGTATAATTTTTTGTTCTAAGTATTGATTAAGCTCCACGGCGTTGGGAACTTCTTGTATATAAATTGGTGTTGGAAAATGGTATTCCGTAATCATTTAAAGGAAGGACCTCCAAACCACATCACTAAAGATTTTCGTTCTCCTTGTGTTACAGGTTTAACTCGGTGCTGTAACCAGCTTGCAAAGAAAATAGCTTGACCTTGTTTAAGTTTAGCAGCCTTACCATTTTGCATAAATTCTAATTCTCCTCCTTCAAACGTAGAAGGATCGGATAATAAAAGAGTCATGGATATTTTACGAACGGGTGGTTGATGTTTGCCTAATACATCATTATCCATGTGCCATTCATAAAATCCATCTGTAAGATAATGCGTAAATTGTCCGGGTTCTGTTAATTGCATGCCATCAAAACCAAAATGATTACCATTCGCTTTTAACATAGTGTTTTCTATATCTCGATACATCTCTGGCATCTCTTTAAAAGGTATCCAACTAATCGTAGTAATTCTTTTTTTAGTATCAACGCCACTTCCGTCAGGATTACCCATACCCACAGCCGCTGTTTCTTTTTTTAAACTCATTCCTTTATCAATCACCATCTGACATTGTTGTGGTGTAAAAACAGGTTCTGTGGTCTCGACGATATAACTTTTCCAAATAGGTTCTGTTGGGTTCATCCTGCCGTCCTTGTTGCTACGGGATTATAATCGACATCCATATTAGCTGCAAGCGTACGTCTTACTGCATTTGGATTCGTATGAGGATAAACACAATGCCTCATGTCATAAGGAAATATATAAAAATCTCTTTCTTCTGTATTGGGTGAATAATCAGACTTAACAAATTGACCATTGGCTGCTCCAATAATTGAAAGTTTACCATTAGTAGGTGTATCAGGTCTTGCATATTCAGGACCTGTATCTTTTGGAAGTCTAAGCATCATAACTGATGAAAGTCCTGTATAAATAGTTCCTTGATGAATATGAATAGGGTTGTATTCACCTGCTGTCATTTCATTAATCCATATCGATTGCAGGGCAAGCTTATATTCATAGATTTTATTAAACGTTAAATAATGTTTAAAGACATTTTCAAACCATTTAAGAATGTAAGGTGAAAGTGAATTATGTTTATGCATTTTAGGACCCTCTTTTCCAT
>UEXM01001550.1_pt1 | contig 18738 bp, 17 predicted proteins | sample 1796661 | NCBI WGS metagenome assembly UEXM01 (sample SAMEA4772469, study PRJEB27181) | metagenome | reverse complement strand
TTGATCGGCAAAATCATTAAGAGCACAAAAGTGATCATTTACAAGTGATTTTAGTGATCAAAGCTTAATGAGAATAAGCGATCAAAGTTAATGCCATTGGGTGATCAAAGCTGGAGAGAATATGCATATGATCAGAAAGTTAACTGAATCAGCTAAAGGCTATGCAAAACAACGCATTGTAGAAGATGTCACTATTGTTCGCACTAAATTAAAATCTGCGGGTAGTTTATTAAAGTATTTTATCGATGCCGACATGGACGATAACCTTAGCTTTGGTGATGTGCGTAAGAAAGCCTTTGAACTTATTCCCGCAGAGAGTATTAAGTTACTAAGTGATCATCTAGATAACAATGACTTTGATGGCCGTCAATATGAATTGACATGGTTTAATGGATCGGACTACCCCAGTTAAGACATAATAAGCTTAATTGGAGATCAAAATGACAAACCGTAAAAAATACTCAAAAGAGTTTAAATTAGATGCTATCGCTTTAGTGCGAGATCAAAATTACAATATTGCAGAAGCAGCCAGAAACTTAGGGCTTAGCTCTCAAATGCTTGGTCGTTGGATCAAGGAAGCAGAAAGTGATGATGGACAGGCCTTTAGAGGCAACGGCAAACTAACACCAGAACAAGATGAGATCCGTAAATTAAAAGCACAAGTCAAACGCCTAGAAATGGAGCGCGAGATATTAAAAAAAGCGACGGTCTTCTTTGCCAAAGAAACGAAGTAAAATATTCGTTTATTGCCCAACATAAGAAGATCTGGCCTGTGGCTATAATGTGCCACGTACTGGGTGTTAAAAGTAATAATTATTATAGTTATCAAAAACGTAAAACAAGTAAACCGGATGATCCAACTCATCAAGATATGATTGCTTGGGTAAAAGATATTGCCAAATTTAGTGACAATACTTATGGCGCTAGACGCATTCAAAAGGTATTAAATACACTAAGTTACCCTGTCAGTCGAAGAAAAACGGCTGAGTTAATGAAAGAGGCGAATGTTTGGGTTCGTTATAAAAAGAAGTATAAATCAACGACAAATAGTGATCATAATAAGCCTGTTTACGATAATGAGCTTACACAAAACTTTGATGTTAAACTGCCTAACCAAGCGTGGGTCCAGGATATTACGTACGTATGGACATCACAAGGCTGGTTATATTTAGCGGTTGTTATAGACCTATATTCTCGTAAGATTGTTGGCTGGAGTATGGGCTCAAGAATGAAAGCTCAGCTTGTCTGTGATGCGTTAACGATGGCTATTTGGCAGCGACAGCCCAAAGCAGGGTTGATTGTTCATTCTGATCAAGGTGTTCAATATGCGAGTCATCAATACCGTCGATTACTGAAAACGCATGGCTTTATTGGCAGTATGAGTAAAAAAGGTTGCTGCTGGGACAATGCAGTAGCAGAGAGCTTCTTTGGTAGCTTAAAGCAAGAACGTGTTAATTGGCGTAACTACCAAACACGCTATGAAGCCCAGCAAGATATAATGAATTACATAACAATGTGGTACAACAGCCAGCGGTTACATTCTTATCTGGATTACCAAAATCCTAATGATTTTGAAAGGCAGACAGAAGAGTTAAAAAAGGTAGCTTAACTAGGGTGTCTGAATTTAGTTGACCAGGTCAAATGGCAATTTATCGATAAACAATCGAGTAAAATTAAAAAACTTATCCGCTCACTCTTCTTGTCTATTGATATCGAGTTCATTCACCTAAAAGATGAATTACGCGAACAATACACCACAGCTCACGAAGAATTAGGGGCGTTCAAAACGATAAAAACAATTAACATCAATGTGGTACCTAAAAGTGACCGAGAATATTTCGAAGGCGATAATACCAAATTAATTGCTAATCGGTTTGAGTACTTTCTTTACCGAAAAGCAGAACAGCTATTTCATAGCAACAGCCTGACCGTTAAAGAGAGTGTTAATAATAGAAGCTTAACTTCTGACTTAATCCAACCTAAAGAATGGGAGAAAAAGGCTGAAATAATTGAAAATACAGGACTTGATAAGTTGAGTGCTTCCATTAATCAAACATTAACGGATAAGAGTCAACAGCTAGAAGCTAAGCTGAAGGAAGTAAGTGAACACATTTTTAATGGCGACAATAAGTATGTTGAATTTATTCCTGGCAAGGCCGAACTTAAGTGGTCTATTCCTAATAAACGATGGCAAGAAACTATCGACAATCCACTTTATAGTCAAATTCAACATATGGGTATTGTTGAACTCATGCTATTTGTTGATCAAAAAACAGACTTTTTAAAATCATTCACTCACATTTCAGTTAACAAAGAAAAAGCACCGGCTAATAAGGAGGATTTGATCGCTTGCATCTTAGCTAATGGCACCAATTACGGTTTATATAAAATGGCGAATATTTCCGACCGTTCCATGGGTAAATTACGCAGTGTCGATGATAGTTATATTCGATATGAGACATTAACACAGTCGAATGTTCAGGTTTCCAATGCAATAGCCACGTTACCAATATTTGCCTATTACCATGTCGACGATAACCAATTGTTTTCAAGTATTGATGGTCAAAAATTTGAGTGCCGCATTAATACCTTTAAGGCGCGTTATTCATCTAAATATTTTTCTAAAGGTAAAGGCGTTTCGGCGCTTACATTAGTTTCAAACCATGTTCCAGTGAGTACGCAAGTGATTGGTGCTAATGAGTATGAAGGTCATTTTGCTTTCGATTTACTTTATAATAATTCATCAGACATACAGCCAAGTACGTTATCCACTGATACGCATGGTACCAACAATGTCAACTTCGCTATTTTGGACTTCTTTGGCTATACGTTCGCCCCTCGATACGCAAAAATGAAAAAAATATTTTTTAATTTATTTGAAGTGTCTGAAGAAGATGGTGGACGTATTCAATTGATAAAAGAAATCAATCATAAACTCATTACTGAAGAGTGGGATGACATTCAACATATCTTGTGTTCATTGAGCCGAAAGACTACCACACAAAGCACTATCATTAGAAAGTTGAGTAATGGCAAGAGTCGCACATTGGCAGCCATTCATGAATACGACCGTTTGATAAAATCAATTTATGTTTTGGAATACGTTGATAATTCCACGCTACGCCATTATGTTCAGCAAGCCTTGAACAGAGGTGAAGCGTACCACCAATTAAAACGAGCTATAACTTCCGTTAATGGTAATAAATTTCGTGGCGGTAATGATTACCAAGTATCACAATGGAACGACTGCGCCCGACTTATTTCAAACTGTATTATTTATTATAATTCTGCGTTACTGTCGGCATTTCTGCAAATTCAAGAAAAGAATGGTAGGCAAGACGTTGTTGATATTATTTCAAGATTATCACCTGTCGCTTGGCAGCATATAAATTTGAATGGTGAATATGCCTTTAATAAAGACCGTAAGGAAATTGATTTAATCGGTTTACTAAATGGTATTGAAACACTTGATAGTATCAATTGAAAACCAAAATAACGGTTATCATAAAGTATACTTTATGATAACTACATTTGACTATTATCAAAACTACTCTCATAATGTTTTTATCAAAACATCTTAGAGTATAAAATAGGTTTATGCCAAAAATTGGATACGCAAGAGTTAGCTCGACGGGACAAAGTTTGGAAGTACAACTTGATAAATTAAATTTAGCCGGTTGCGATAAAATTTATCATGAGAAGCAGAGTGGGAAAACAGCTGAACGTCCAGAGTTTCAAAAGTGCATGAATTATCTTAGGGAAGGAGACACACTCGTTATCACCAGATTAGATCGTCTTGCGCGTTCAGTTATTCATTTGTCACAAGTTGCTGAGCGCTTTCAGGAAGAAAGTATTGATCTAGTGGTAATTGATCAAGCAATTGACACATCAACGCCCACAGGGCGCTTAATGTTTAACATGTTAGCGGCAATCGCAGAATTTGAAACAGATTTACGCTCAGAAAGGCAATTAGAAGGTATTGCCAAAGCTAAAGAACTCGGAGTTAAATTTGGGCGGCCAACAAAAAGAACTGATGAAATAGACTTAGAAATTTATAATAAAAGGAAAGAAGGCGTATCTATTGGTCAATTGGCAAAAGGTTATGACTTAGGCTCGGCTACGATTTATAGAATATTGAATGATGTTCTTGAAAAAACACCAACTGATACAACGAAATTATAAAGCTTGACCTAATTTATTATTTATTTCAGATAGTTTAACTTTAAACTTCTAATGCCGATTCGAGAGGATGGGCACACCCCCCTAATAGACTAAATTCACGCAAAGCAATCTTTATATTGTTTTGGCGTTGCCGCGACTATTTGTTTAAAGTTTCGATGAAAATGACTTTGATCAGTAAAACCTAAATCTACAGCTACTGAAGCTATATCTGTCCCATAACGTAATAGCGTTTTTGCTTTATTAATCCTTCTTGCTAATTGATAAGCGTGTGGTGTCATTCCAAACTCCTTTCTAAACGCATGGATTAAATAATAACTACTTAGTCCAGCAGCACAGGCTATGTTATCTATTTTAATATTTTTCTCGAAATTATCAGTAATATAATCTCTGGCAAGCGCTAAAGCGTTGTGTTTTGATTTTTTTATTACCGTTTCTTTTCCTTGATCTTCTTTAATTAAGTGGGAGAAAAATGATATTGCAGACTGTTCTTTATGTAATTGACTGGAGTTACTCACTAAAATATTAAATAGTAATTTAAACTGATTGAATGTGTGTTGGTTTGTTAAATGGTGTTGATGAAAAGGCATAAACTCTTTTGTAGTATTATCTAACACCTCACTTTGTATACAATGCAACCATTGTGGGTCAACAAACAACATTTTATAATTCCATGTATAACCATTTTTAGGGTTACAAGAATGAACATCACTTGGGTTAATAATGACGGTTGAGCCATTTCCTATTTCTTCTTTTTTTCTTGTGTTAAAATATTCGCTAACGCCTTTCTCGACAATACCAACGGAAAATTCTTCATGGGTATGCTTTTTATAACAAGCTTCTGAATTATCAGCACTTCTAGCTTCTATCGGGAGTCCTATTGAATGATAAAACAAGGGTTTTCCGTTATTCATATTTATACTATCTCCTTGTAAGCAGCAATCTAATATATTAGTAAATAAATAACAGTACTTGCTAATATACAACCCATGATTAAATTAAAAATCTTATAATGTTCAGGGTGTGACAACAGTTTTTTAATAGTCACCCCCATCACCGCCCATATTGATATTGATAAAAAGCATACCACAAAGAATACCAAGCTAAATAATAATATCGATGATGTATTATTTTCTCCATTAGATGAAAAAACTGTAACGCCTGAAATGGCTACGATCCATGCTTTTGGGTTTAGCCATTGGCAAAGTAATCCTTCTACTATGGTAGGTGGAGTAGCTTGATTTTCTTCATCAACTTTACTTATAGGAGAAAATGCAATTTTATAGGACATATATAATAAAAAAGCAGCCCCTATATAACTTAAGTAATTCATAATCTCAGGGTTTTCATGAAATACTTCTATAACACCAACGCCCAATAGTAACAGAATACTGGTAAAACCTATTGTAGCACCGGTTATATGGTGTAAAGTTTTATTGAAACCAAAGTTTGCTCCAGAAGATGTTGCTACTATATTTACTGGCCCTGGTGATATTGATGTAACAAATGCAAATAACGCCATAGCTATAAGTGTTGACATAATAGTCCTTATAATCTTTAAAAATTAGTTACTTCAGCACCTTCAATAAAACGGTGCTCTTGTAAATCGACAATTCGATACCTTTTAGGCTTTACCTTACCTTCCTTACAATAACCAGCCATCGCCTCCCAATGACCAGCCTCAAACTCATTCGTAATGTGCAGCTCACTTAGCCCTTTTATTCCTTTATAACGGTACAAGCCAAAATCAATTAAGCGTACTGGATAACCTTCTTCCAGAGATAAAGGTTGACCATCAACATCGAAAATCAACATAGCTTTTCTTTCGAAAGCATCATCGATACGAATAGTTGAATCATATTTTCCTTTTTCAGCTGTGCCTATACTAATTTGCTTAAGAAATTTACCTTTAAATTGGCTTTCTTTGATTTTTAAATATTTAAATAGATCTTCTAAATAAATTCCTGTCCAAGTTCTACGAATGCTCCAATTGCATACGCATACAACCCTACGGTTTTCTGTTCGCTGAAGAATAGATCTTAGTTCGTTATAATTAATTTGAATTGGTTTCTCTTGATCAGGTATAAATATATTCAAAGTCCATTTGTTTAAATCAGCTAATGATGGTGGCCCTTCTTGGTAATACCGTAATGAAGATGGCTTTTTTTCAATCCAAGGAGTTTTAGGTATAGTATTATTCATTTTAAATTTTACTCACTATCTTTTATTAATAACTTTACGCAACGAAACCCGACAATATTATCTCTTACAGTTGGAGGATATGGATCTCTACTGCTACAGCGCATATATTCACTATCATGTAAGCCAGACCCCCCTCTTGTAACAAAGTCATCTGTAATACTGCTTTTATATAATGGATTTATACCACTTTGATCCCAGTTATAATTAGGGGAATAATTGTCTTGGCACCATTCTGCTAAGTTTCCAGCCATATCGATACAACCAAAGGGTGATCTATTTTGTATATGAGCATGCCAAGGTGTCGAACGCCGATTTAATTCCGTTGGCTCACAATCAGGAGCAAAATTTGCTAGTAATAGTGATGCTTCAGCATTCCCCCAAGGATATTTGCGATTATCGTTTCCTTTCGCTGCAAACTCCCATTGAGCTTCGGTAGGTAAACTTTTACCTACAAATTTTGCATATGCGACAGCTTCATGCCAACTAATACCTGTGACAGGTTGATCTGCTTGGTTCCAATTAGGATCATTCCAGTATAGAGGTTCTTTGATGCCCAATTGCGAAATAAACTCTAAACCTTCTGAGCTCCATAAATCCGCTTCTTGGTAGCCTCCCTGTTCTATAAAAACTTGAAAGTCTTCATTAGTGACTGGTTTCACATCCATAAAAAATGGATCTAACTTAACTTGCATAAGTGGCATTTCATCTGGAGATTCTAATGAACCACGTGTGAATTTTTCACCAGAAATCAAAGTCATATTTATCATCTAAGTAATCCTAAATTTCCAGTAAACTTGTTAACAATTTTCTTGTTACCATATATAGCTATTCCCAAATATTCTAAACTCATTGCTGTAACTTCTGATAGGCGATTAGAATAATCTTCATAATTTTTAGTCATTTGTGCTGCATGATTAAAATCAATAACAATTAAGTCTGGTTCGTACTCCCTAAGTTGTTGACGCAGACTTGACAATGAACTTCCATCGCCCGTTAATATCGGGATAGGTATAGTGGTTATGCCCTTATGAACTTTACCATCATAATCATTAATATCTTCACCTATAAGTTCAGGTTTTAATTTCCCTAAAGACAGTGTTAATATAGCAGCCGTATTAGCAATAAGTCCTATAGGTAAATTTTTATCAATTATTATTGCACAGCGCTCAATAGACATTGCTTATGCTCCTTTAAATTTATATTAGTTTTGACAAATACAACCCACGTCATTTCAATAATTAGTGGGAGTGAAATTATTTCTAAGTTGGAATGTTTAGCGGCTATTTCATTAGATAAACAACAATCATATAATCCATTACTGACATCCTGAGCACCTTTACTGGTGGCTTCGGTATAATGAACTTCAATTTTATCTTCCGAAAATTCATAGCCATTGTTTTGCATTGAAGAAATGACATCGTTTAATCGTGATGCGGGGGCTTTATGAGTTACTATAGAGATTCGTTTTTTATTCTCTAACTTTCTTTTTAATTCATCTTTACTGCGAGAACAAATAAAATAATGCGGAGGGCTAAAGAAAAAAGAACCCATTAGTGTTGTTTTTGGATTCATATAGAAATAATCTGAATCCCGATATGCATTAGCAACTAAAAGAGCACAGTCGGTATGATTTTCAGTATAAGCGGACGCTAGTTCAAAGCTGCTAAATAAATGTATATTAAGCTTCCTACCTAGTAGTATTTCCATATGAAGAGCTGCTGCCTCGCTACTTGAACCAACAGGTCCGAGTGTTGAAATACAGGTAATGGATTCATTGTTACGTAGCCAAAATCCGTGTTCAGTAATCATCTTATCGAAATTCCCTTCAAGCTTTAATTTATCTAGAGTAATAAGTTAAAGCTCATGGTTAGATGATTATTGTATAAAACTGCTTTTTTGAAAGTAATTTTAAATTGATGAGTATATGGATAACTTTAGTTTTTTGAGTGGTGATAATGGTTTCCTCTAATTTTTTTCATTATCATACATTAATTTATTGTTCAAAAAATAGGCTTAAGGTTAATTTCGAGGGGATGGGCGCAAAACCCCAATTAGGTTCAGAAGCAAAAGGCATCCTACGTAGCCTTATTTTAGTTATGAAAAATGAGGCTGATGAATAATGCGAACTCTCACGAAGCCAACATTAGTTCCTAAAACAGTCTATTTAACCTGTATCAGTAGGGTTAGAAATCCACAACTAAAAACTGATTTAGAAGCTATAACGGATACAATCGAAGCAGATGCTTTAGACTATGAAGATTACGCGCAATCTACCGATTGGTATTTATTCGATGAAAGTGATGATGTAGATGATTGCATTTCAAAAGCTGAAATGGAAAAAGTTTATACGAATAGAATGGCAAAGAAAAATGCACCAGGTAGAGAATATTATGACGAAATAAAAGAAAGTTCGCCATATAACATTTGCCCGCTTTGTGGACATAGGACTGTAGAGCAAGTTGACCATTACTTGCCTAAATCTAAATTTCCTTCGTTAGTTGTGCTACCTATCAATCTGGTTCCTTCTTGCGAAAAGTGCAATAAGACAAAGCTTGATGATGTACCTAGCAATGCTGAAGAGCAAACACTACATCCATATTATGATGATGTTACAGGCCATCAGTGGCTATTTGCTGAAGTCATAGAAACCTCCCCAGCTTCCATTCGCTTTTTTGTTAGAGATGTAGCTGCATATGATGAGGAGTTGAATAGCCGGATTAGTTATCATTTTAACGCTCTAGAGTTAAATGTACTTTACGCCTCACAAACAGGCGCTTTCATTTCTGACATTAGGCATAGATTGATTGATCTGCACTCTAAAGCAGGGTTGGCTGAAGTTAGAAATTATTTACATGAAGAAGAACAAACTAGAACTAGAAATAACATTAATTCATGGCAACGAGCCATGTTTCAGGCATTAGCTCAAAGCGATTGGTTTTGTGATGGTGGCTTCAGCGCTTAAAAGGGATTGAGGGGATTAGATATGGCAAAAAATTTTATTTCAGAAGATGATATTGAACAAGCTTTTGTGCAAAAGCTTCAGCGTTTATATAGCTTTGATACTTTAAATTGCTATACACCTAAACCTGATGACTTAAATGATGGCTCAAACCGTAAAGATAAACGCGATGTTATTTTGGCTGATAGATTATTAGCTGCCTGTATAAAATTAAACCCTACTGTTCCTGAAGACATATTAGACCAACAAGTTGTCTCAAAGGTTACGGAAAGACGAAACTCAATGAGTGCAATTGCTGCAAATCATGAGCTTGATGAGTTAATTAGAAACGGAGTTAATGTTGAATTTGATGATGAACATGGAAAAAAACAACATGAAGTCGTCAATCTGATTAATTTTGATGAAGAAGACGATGAGAGAAGTAACGATTACCTTGCTGTTACTCAGCTCTGGATAAAATCATCAGTTCAAGCACCCAAAGCAGGATACAGACGACCTGATGTCATTATCTATGTAAATGGCCTTCCATTAGTTTTTGTAGAGTTAAAGAACTCTAATGTAAAGTTGCGTTCAGCTTATGACGATAATTTAAAAAATTATAAACACGATATCCCTCAATTATTTCACTGTAACGCTTTTTGTATTCTATCCAATGCGGTCGAATCTAAAGTAGGTAGTTTTACCGCAGGTTGGGAACACTTTTTTAATTGGCTACGTGTTGATAACGAAAAAGAAAAAGTAAATAGAAAAGAAATAGCTGAAACAGCAACAAGTTTAGAGTATGCAACATCTGGTCTTTGTCAGCCAAAAAAATTATTAGATTACATAGAAAACTTCATAATATTCCACAAAGAGACAACAAAGATCGTAGCTCAAAATCATCAGTTTATTGGTGTTAACAGTGCATTTAAACGCTTTTTAAACCGTAATGAGCATGATGGGAAACTGGGTGTTTTTTGGCATACTCAAGGCTCTGGTAAAAGCTTCTCTATGATTTTCTATGCTCGAAAGATATTTAGAAAAGTTACAGGTAACTTTAGCTTTGTAGTTGTTACTGATAGAACTGATTTAGATAGTCAAATCTATCGTAACTTCTTAAATACTAAAACCATTAAAGAAAAGGATGCAGCTCAACCAAGTAACGCTGAAGAAATGCGAAAGTTTCTTGGTCAAAACAAAAAAGTTGTTTTCACCCTCATTCAAAAATTCCGTTACGACAAAGGAAAGAAATACCCAGCTTTATTTGATCCTGAAAAGGAGCAACGTGAAGTTATTGTAATGGTAGATGAAGCTCACCGTACTCAATATAAGTCTTTAGCAGAGAACATGCGAACAGGGTTAAAAGGTGCTCACTACTTAGCTTTTACGGGTACGCCACTTTTAGGCAAAGAAAGAAAAACAAGCTCTTGGTTTGGTGATTATGTTTCTGAGTATAACTTTCAGCAAGCAATGGATGATGAAGCTACTGTTCCACTATTTTATGAAAAACGAGTACCGGAAGTATTAATTCAAAATGATGACTTAGGCGAGGAGTTTTATGAGCTTCTAGAGGATGAGAACCTTGATGAAGCTCAACAGCAAAAACTAGAGCGCAAGTTTTCAACTGAAATGGAAGTTATTAAGAGAGAATCTCGTTTAGATACTATCGCACAAGATATTGTTTACCACTTTCCTCGACGTGGTTACCTTGGTAAAGCAATGGTAGTTTCAATTGATAAATTCACAGCAATTAAGATGTATAACAAAGTACAGCTACAGTGGAAAGAAGAGATAAAACGTTTGAGGGGCCTAATAAAGAAGTCTTCAAATGATATCGAAAAAGCTCGGTTTAAAAAAATTATCGATTATATGAAGTCAGTTGAAATGGCCGTGGTGTTTAGTGACCCTAAAGCTGATGAAGAAAAATTTGAAAAACAAGAGCTGGATATTAAGCCACATGTTAAACGACTCGACCAATTGGATAAGCATGGGCATGATATTGAGTATAACTTCAAAGATCCTGAACACCCTTTACAAATTGTTTTTGTATGTGCCATGTGGTTGACAGGTTTTGATGCGCCGACAATATCCACACTTTATTTAGATAAACCGATGAAAGACCATACTTTAATGCAAACTATTGCACGTGCAAATAGGGTTGCTGCTCATAAGATTAAAGGTCATAACGGTGAGTTTATTGAAAAGAAAAATGGCGAAATAGTCGATTATTATAATGTCTTTAGGAACATGAAAAAGGCATTAAAAGATTATGCTCAAGGAGAGGATGATAATGACGAAAGGCCAGTTCAAGAAAAGAAAGAGCTGTTTGTTTTACTTGATGAAGCAATAGAGCAGGCTGTTGCTTTCTGTAAAGAAAAAGACATAGATCTTCAAGCCATTGTAGACAGTGGTGATACATTTAAAAACATCGCTACATTTGAGCAGTTTGCCAATATTTTATTGAGTTTAGATGAGTGGAGAAAATCCTTTTATGTCTACGACAATACAGTATCTTCGCTTTATGAAGCATGTAAGCCTGAGATATACAAACAAAAGCCTCGCACTTTAATTGCTGTTATTCAGTATTTGCGTGGGGTAATTGATATGCATGTAGAACAAGCTGATATAGATGATGTAACCCAAAAAATAGCAGAGCTATTAGATGAAAGTGTAGTTGTTGATAATGAAGAAAAGTTTGCTGTAAAAGAACACCAGGCCGATTATAAAATCGTCCAAAAAGGAAAAAAATGGGATTTAAGTAAAATAGACTTTGAAAAACTTAAAGAAGACTTTAAGGATGTTAAATATAAAAATATTGAAATAGCAGAAATGCGCTCTTTTATTGCTGACAAATTACGACGAATGTTAGAGCAAAACCATAACAGGGTCGACTTTGCAGAAAAGCTTCAACAAATAATAGATACATACAACGCAGGCGGTTCGTCAACAGAGAACTATTTTGAAGATTTGATGCGCTTTGCTGAAGGCATGAAAGAAGAAGATGAGCGGCATGTACGTGAAGGCTTAACGGAAGATGAGTTAGAGATTTATGACACCCTACGCAAAGATAAACTAAGCAAAGCTGAAGAACAGAAAGTTAAGCTAGCTGCTAAACATCTGATTACTAGGCTGTTAGATGAACACCCTAAGGTGTTAGTGCAAGATTGGTGGCAAGACAGTCAAACCCGTGAAATTGTAAAATCAGCAGTAGAAGAAGTTCTAGATGAAGACTTACCTGACTCATACAATGTTGAGAGCTTTAAAGAAAAGACGGATAAAATCTATGAACTGATATTGGATTTTGCAATTAAAGGTAATAAGTGGGTAGCTTAAAAGGAAAAATAAAGTGGCGATAGAACAAGGCATTTGGAAAATTGGTAGTACGCCTAAAAAGCTATCACCAGTAGTTATCGAAAGTGAAAGTTTACTTGAAGAACAAATAGTTGCAGATATAGCTATTCTAAATTCTGGCTGGATGATTATTGGTCAACAAGTTAGAACAGCGTTTGATAAATATATATAAATATATAGATTTACTGGCAATTGATGCAAGTGGCAGCGTAATAATTATAGAGCTTAAAAGACATAAAACTCCACGTGATGTTGTCGCTCAAGCAATAGATTATGCCTCTTGGGTCGTTGATATTGATGATAGCAAATTAGTAGATATATATTTTGAATATAGCCAAAAACGTTCATTAAACGAACAAAGTTTGGATAGGGCGTTTAAGTCTAAATTTGGTTTATCTTTTAGTGATGTTAATTACGATGATTCACATCAAATGGTTATTGTAGCTGCCGAGCTAGATGCTAGTTCAGAACGGATTATTAACTACTTGAACGATAAAGCTAAAATACCAGTAAATGCCGTTTTCTTTAGTGTGTTTGAAGATAATGGGAATAAGTATTTGAGCCGTGCCTGGATGATCCCGCCTGAAGAAACTCAAGAACGTGTTATTTCAAAATCAGCAAAAGAGCCATGGAATGGAGAATTTTATGTATCGTTTGGTCATTGTAAAGAACGTCATTGGGCTGATGCCATAAAGTACGGCTATATTAGTGCTGGTCATGGTCGCTGGTATTCAAATACTTTGAACAGTTTAGAAATTGGCAGCAGAGTTTGGGTAAATATCCCTGGTAATGGCTATGTTGGTGTAGGCGAAATTATTGGTGATATTTGCCGAGCTGAAAATTATCAATTCCAAGAGTTCGACAATAAAACCATTAATGAGTTATCAACCGAAGGCGATTATTCATCGTTTGAAAATTTAGATGATGATATTTAGTACCAGTGAAATGGCATGATACTAAGTCTATGAAATCTTCTTTTAGTGAAACAGGTTTGTTTGGTAATCAAAACTCAGTATGTAAACCAACTACACCAAAGTGGTCTCATACAATTGAGAGACTAAAGACAGAATTAAAATATATTAATAATTGAAATTAATGTCGTGACGCTGCGTGAAATTTACCAGGGGAATATACGCAAAAATAAATTTCATGCACGTAGCGTTCAGTAAAATAGGATCTTGTTGTTAACTTGCAAACAGTAAAGTGTCAGTAAGCTAAAGTGCTAAATAGACTAATCAATTCAACAAGATAATTTCCCAGTGAAAGCTGGATCCGATCTAGTTCTTAATTTGGATTAACACAACAACAAGCAAGGTAAGTGCTCTCCCATCAAAACCCCCTGCTATGTCCGATACTCTTCAGTATTGGACATAGTATATATAATGCATTAAACTAGCTTCATTGCGTTAATCATACTCAGAATGAAAAATTAAAATGATATTAAATAAGCCTGTTCCTTTATATCCACCTTATCTTGATTTGTGTGAATTCGACCTTGAAGATTACCCTGAGTTAAATGAAATCTTCTCTGCAAACGAACCTTGGTGGCTTGAGCAATTTAATTGGGGAAAAGTTTTTCTTACGTACATTGGACGAAATAAATCTGAGCATACATATGACAGATTTAGAAATGACGTTGAACGCTTTCTGTTATGGTCGTTCATTGAAAAGAAAAAACCTATTGACCAATTACGTAAATCTGACTTTTTAGAATATGCAGATTTTTGTTGGCAACCGCCGGTCACTTGGATCGGTACATCAAATCAAGAACGCTTTAAAATAGCTAATGGATATTCCTCAGCAAATGAACATTGGTTTCCATTTAAAATTCAATCGCCAAAAAGTCAAAAAGCTCAATTTATTATTGATAAAAAGAAATATCGTCCATCACAACAAACGCTTACATCAATGTTTACTGCGATTATCGCGTTCTATAATTATTTAATGTCTGAAGATTTCTGTGTTGGTAATCCCGCTCAAATTGCTAAAAAAGATTGTCGTCATTTTATAATTGATTCTCAAGTTAAAGAAATCAAGCGTTTAACTACTAGTCAATGGCAGTATGTATTAGATACTGCTGTTGAAATGGCTGATGAAAACCCTATTTTTGAGCGTAATTTATTTGTTATTGCGGCTTTGAAAACCCTGTTTTTACGTATATCTGAGTTATCTGAGCGACCTAATTGGTCGCCTGTTATGAGCCATTTTTGGCAAGATGAAGATGAAAACTGGTGGCTCAAGGTATTTGGTAAAAGTAGAAAGCTCCGTGATATTACTGTTCCTATCGACTTTTTACCCTTTTTAGAACGTTACCGCAGCTCGCGTGGCCTTATCGGCTTACCTGCGAGTAACGAGAATTCAATATTGGTGGAAAAAGTACGAGGCCAAGGTGGCATGACCTCTCGGCATTTACGGCGCTTAGTACAAAGTGTTTTCGACCAAGCTTATAAAAATATGCGCGTATCTGAAAGTGCTAATAAAGCGTTAAAACTAAAAGAAGCATCTTCACATTGGTTGAGACATACAGGCGCAAGTATGGAAATTGAGCGTGGACGCCCTCTTAAAGATATTTCTGAGGATCTAGGCCATGCAAGTATGGCAACAACTGATACCGTATACGTTCAAAGTGAAAATAAAAAGCGTGCTGAAAGTGGTAAACGTCGTAAAGTCGATTAATACCTATAACAATGCATTAATTGACTCATTGTTCTGATAAAAACCAAATAAGTAAGTTGATTACTTTCAAGGTGCCTGATCAAAGCTAACGATATTGACATGCCAACGAGCGCCCTATTTATATAGCTAGTTATTTATAATATTGATTTTTATGTCTTTTATGACTTTTATTTTAGCTAAATTAGGTCGCTTTTAACCATGTTGTTATCGCATCTCAGTGATGAATAGAGCCAGTGTGCGCATTACACCATAGTTCATAATAGTTTCAGGAGCATTTATTTTAGTAAAATTAATATTAATGTTGAGCGCTTTAGCTATGGCGATAATCGTGATTTCAAGAACATTTTTTAGTTTTACTTACTGTGCTGCTTTATATCTGACATGGCTTATATAGCACTATTTATCTGTCAAATATATTCAAGCTGCTGCCGCTTTAATGACCACGATACTAGTACCTGAAACACTAATTCATCATAACAATGTCCCAGCCGAGCGGAGCAAAAACAAGGCTAACATATACAAGCTGAGGTAATATCAGCTACTATTTTATTATCCCTTGATCTTAATCAAGACTTTGTTTCGGCATTTAACAATTTACCATCACCTACCACTCCAGCGGTGGTATGATTTCAACCTTAGCTGAATGAATTTTATACAATGGACGGTAAGCTCAGTCTTGAATTTAAAATGTATGCAAAAAAGTCATTGGTAATACATGCCATGTTTTATTGGGTTGCGAGCATGACGTTCTGATTTGAACACATTGATATTTAGCTTTGTAAATTTAAAAAATAGATCGGCATAATTTCAATCCAAGCCTCAATATAAACATAAATGATAAGTACAAAGGCTAATTTTACCTTAGCTCACTGTTAACAAGGTAAAGTAAATTTAGTTACACGGTTGGCTATTTATGGAATATCAATATTAGCCTCTTTGATCAGTACAGGAGTTTGTATGAATATTAAGTTTTTCGGTGCCACTAAAGAAGTTACGGGTTCATGCCATTTGTTACAAGTTAATAACAAAAACATATTACTAGACTGTGGTATGTTTCAAGGCTCTCGTGAACATGAAAAACATAACCATGATCCCTTCCCTTTTGATGTCAGTGAACTTGATGCTGTTATTGTTAGTCACGCGCATTTAGATCATACAGGTCGTTTACCTATGCTGATCAAAGAGGGTTTTCATGGCAGTATATACACCCATAATGCCACGGTAGATTTATGCGAAATTATGCTAGTCGACTCTGGTTATATTCATGAAAAAGAGGCGTTTTGGGAGAATAAAAAGCGTGAACGCAAAGGGTTAGAGCTCGTTGAACCCCTTTATACCACTGATGACGCAAAAATAACCTTACAGTACTTTAAAGGTTTGAATTACAACGAGGAATTGGCCGTTTGCGAAGGTGTAAAGTTAACCCTAAGAGACGCTGGACATATTATTGGCTCAGCCATTGTTGAACTAAAAATTACTGAAAATAATGTCAGCAAGACCGTAGTATTTAGTGGTGATTTAGGCCATAAAAACGCCCCTATTTTACGCGATCCTTATCAAGTTAAACATGCTGATTTAGTGGTAATGGAAAGCACATATGGGGATCGATTACATCGCAGTTGGCAAGATACATGGCAAGAAATGGGTGATATTATCGCCAACGCAAAAAGTAACAAAGGTAATATTTTAATCCCTGCTTTTACCGTTGGCAGAACACAAGAAATACTGTACGAATTTGGCCAGCATTTTCAAGAGTGGCAATTAAATGACTGGCAGATTTTTCTTGATAGCCCCATGGGCATAAAAGCGACCAAGGTCTATGCTAAGCACAGCGAAGTGTATGATAAAAGCGCCAGTGATGTGCAAGGCAATGAGCAAGGGATATTCGAACTGCCTAATTTACACATGTCTGAATCAACAGAATACTCCATGAAAATCAATCAAATAAACTCAGGTGCTATCATTATAGCCGGTAGTGGAATGTGTACTGGTGGCCGTATTAAACATCATTTTAAGCATAATATATGGCGTAACAATGCCCATATTTTAATTGTTGGTTTTCAAGCTAAAGGCACCTTAGGTCGGGCATTAGTTGATGGTGCTAAAACAATTAAATTATGGGGTGAAACCGTACAAGTTAATGCAAAAATTCATACGGTTGGTGGCTTCTCCGCGCATGCAGATCAACAAGGTTTACTCGATTGGTACGATGGTTTTGACAACAAGCCGCCAATTGTATTAGTGCATGGTGAAGAAGAGGCAATGGAAATACTGGCACAAAAATTAAAGCATCAACACCAAGCCAATGTTATACAAGCTAGCTTTAAACAAAGCGTGACTATTTAAATTATCAGTTTAATTTTCTGAAATGCAGTGAGTTATATCAAGTAAAGGAAACGCTATATAAACAACTTTTATATTGTACTGAGCTTAATGAAACTAAGGCTATGTTGAAGACAAATCTAACACAAATAGCCTTGGTTACTTAACTAAGTGCAAAAATAAAATAACGTAACTTTCATGAATAAGTTCAAATAAGAAGTGAGCTAACTCAGTTCGCTTGACTGTTTGCTTACCGAGCAAGTTTTATAACCAGAGTTTTAAATTATTACAATAGTGCGGGTGGGCATTGCGCATTACTCACTCGGCTATCGCAAATATAAACTTGGTTAAAACGCCATTGCCATTTTTTAATCTCTTTTAAGATAACCTGACCCTGCCATATTTTTTGTAAGTGATAAACACTGTCTTTTCCCTGTAATATTGCGTGCAATATTTGAGCTTGTTCACCATTACTTTTAATGCAGTTTGTTTGCCATATTTCATTTGGATAATGGCTATTGCTTTTTGTGCTTAATGTTATTGAAGAAAAATTTGTGCATGATATAGGCCTGACTCGTCAAGCATACGCCGGTAATAAGCGATGTTTTTTGATATTGGCTTTGTAACACTGATGATATAACTATCATTTGATCCATGTGTTGGGTGCAACCAACGTCGAGAATGGTAATTTTGTTTATGATGAACAGATATTACCCAATCCGCTAAAAAACTAGCCTCTGGGGTGATTAAGTTTTCACCGAGTAATTGCGTATTTAGGTGCTTTGTTAAGTTGCTGCATCCAGTGCCAGTAAAAAGTATTGCGCTAACTATAGTGATTATTTTTGTTATCATTTTCATGTTGCAATAATTACCTCAATATTCACCTCATATTCACCTCAACAGCAGAAAGCGCTAAACAATATAAAAGCTTTAATTATTTTTTTATATAGCAAGTTTCTAATAAAGTGTAATAAGTTATTAAAAAACCTCGTGAATCACTAGCATTCTAGGAAATTAAAACATAATGTATAACGTCAGTTATTATATTTATATTTCGAGATGATATGAGT
>UEXM01001549.1_pt1 | contig 18743 bp, 15 predicted proteins | sample 1796661 | NCBI WGS metagenome assembly UEXM01 (sample SAMEA4772469, study PRJEB27181) | metagenome | reverse complement strand
AAAGTAGACGGTGGATGCCCTACTCCTGTCACAGCAGGATCAGGATCCAACTTTGATACAATTACTATTAACAAGAATATTGCTGTTCCTGGAGATCAAATTGAACTAGTATGTGATGGAAACAACTGGTATGCTACTGTTCTTTCCTTTGCATCTGATGGCGTTACTCTTACTTAAGATAGCGTTATTATATAATTTAAAAAAGGTGTTAACATGAGTAGAAAATCAAAGCGAGCTAGAAAACTTCTTCGTAGAATGAAGAAAGATGGAGTTCTTCCATCAATGGACTTGGCAATTAGAGCCGGCATTGGGAATGAAGTTCAAGAGGAAATAGATAGGCGAAAAAGCGCAGAGCAAGATGCACAGCTAGAGCTAGCTAAAGAAGCAAAAATCAAAGCAGAAAAAGAAGCAAAAATCAAAGCAGAAAAAGAAGCAGCGATTAAAGCAGAAAAAGAAGCAGCGATTAAGGCAGCAGCAGAGCAAGCAAAAGCAAAAGCAGAAAGCAAGCCAAAACCTAGACCAACTAGAGCCAAGCCCGCTGCCAAGAAGCCCAGAGCACCAGCAAATAAATCCCCTAAACAGTAAGAAAAGTAGAATTCCCTAGAGTGCCTCCGTCCTTGTGACGGGGGCTTTTCTTTATTGTAAAACTACTTATTAAGATTGGAGGATTAATGAATGTCATTACCAACTTTAACACCGACATCAACAACATCAGCGATTATATTAACTTCAACAGGATCAGCGGCCCTAGTAGCTGCTGCATTGCCTCTTGGGGTCTATGCTAGCTCAGAACATTTTCTTTCTGGGGCCTCTGCGCAGGTTGCATATACTTATAAAAAACTTGGTGGAGATGTATTAGATATTGAGCTGTTACCAGCAAATGTTTATGCCAACTATGAAGAAGCCACCTTGGAGTATTCATATCTTGTAAACCGACACCAATCTAAGAATGCCCTAGGCTCTGCACTTGGGATGTCAACCTCTTCTTTTGATTATAAAGGAGAGATAACAGGTTCCGGCGAAGGTGTTGAGCTTAAGTATCCCAAGCTAACATTTGATTACGCTTTTAAAATGGGTGACAAGTTTGCAACAGAAGCAGGAGTTGGCGGAACTGAGAGAGTGTACAGTGCTTCAATTGATACCGATACTGGTACACAGGACTATGATTTACAGAGTATTGTAAGCTCTTCGTCTGAAGATGGGGGTGTACCCTATGCTGGACTGGTTGGGAACAAAAGAATTAAAATTAGGCAAGTTTATTATGTAAGTCCACGACAAATGTGGAGATTTTATGGCTATTATGGTGGACTCAATGTTGTTGGAGATATGAATTCTTACGGACAATATGCAGATGACTCAACTTTTCAGGTCATACCAGCATGGCAAAACAAGCTTCAAGCAATGTCATATGAAGATCATCTATATACCAGAACCTCACATTATTCATATGAGATTATAGATAATCGCCTAAGATTGTTCCCAACGCCTAATTCTGGTTCTCCGGAGAAAGTTTGGTTTAAGTTTACAATTGAGACTAACTCTCCGTTTACTGATGATGTTGAATCCGGACAGGGTGGTGTTAACAATATGAACAACATTCCATTTGAAAACATTTCATATGAATCAATTAATTCAATGGGTAAGCAGTGGATACGAAGGTTTGCTCTAGCCTTGTCAAAAGAAACTCTAGGCCAAATTAGAGGAAAGTTCGGCGGATCTATTCCAATTCCTGGTGATAATATTAATCTCAACGCGGCGGATCTACTTTCCCAAGCAAAAGAAGAACAAAATTCACTTAGAGAAGAGCTTAAGGAAATTCTAGAACAAACCACATATGACAAACTTATTGAGACAGATAAAAACATGGTTGATAATCAACAAGCCATTGTTAACATGTCTCCACTTAAAATTTTTGTAGGATAAACAATGAAACAACTATTTGAAAACTGGAGAAAGTATATCTCCGAAGCCGTAGAGGAAGAGGTTATGCACTTGCAGGATGCACTTGATGTTCCTGTTGAGGATTATCTATTTTCCAATATCTTTGGAAACAGGTATCGTCTTATTTCTGAATTCACCGCTCCTGATGAGGGGCCTCTTTCTGAATTAACAACCATTCTGTCTACCCATGGCTGGGAAGTGGATTTTAAAAACTTCAAGGCTCGCAAAACTATAAGAACACGAAAAAATGTTGAAGGTGAAATGGTTGATGTTGAAAGAATTGAAGAAGTCAAACTCATTAAGCTCATCAATAACATAATCACACAGCTTAATACTATCGGTGATAAAGTTAAGGCACTGAACAAAACCGAAGATAAGACCAAGCAGAAAAAAATGATTATGTCATTTGATAAGGGTTTTAACAAATTCTTCGGACAACCTGCTGCAAACATGAAACCAACCGGCGGAGAGAGCTATCCATTTCAGTCAATCGTTTCCGACCCAGATCAGGCTCCATACTTTCTTGGAATGGTTATGACTTGGTCGCGAAGAGAGTCTATGTTAAAGAAGTCCGCCGCAAAGATGAAAAAGAATGCTGAATTTCTTGCAAAGAATAGAGAAGATATATCAAAGAACTATGAGAGGTACTTTAACGAGAAGTATTACATGGTTCTCTCAAGACATCCAATTGATGTGTTTAGAATGTCAGATCATGAAGGGTTGCAGTCGTGCCACATGCCTCCTTCTAAGAAACACATGACAGAATACGACGAATACAACATTTGTGCTCTGGCTGAGGCTCATGCTAATGGCATGATAGCATATGCAATTTCGGAAGAGTTTTTCAAGGATGCTGGAATTGAGCCGACACAGGCGGGAATAGATAAATACGAGGATGAGGAACTGTTCGCAGATCCGGAGAGAAGTGTTGACGGGATCAGACCAGAAGCAAGAATAAGAGTAAAGAATCTATCTTACAGAAACGAAAGCGAACAAATAGGACTCGCAGTTCCTCAAGGTAAGATCTATGGAGATAAAGTTCCGGGTTTTATTGAACATCTTTACGATGTAACAGCAGAAGCACAAAAGGAAGAAGCCAATAAAATTATTGAGCTTGAAGGCGACACCGTTGATTATGATAAGTTCACCAGATTTGGTGGAAGCTATGAAGACAGCGGCTTTGCAGCAGAGTTTTCCATTATTAGTTTTCTTAATGGTGTTTCCGGAAAGTCGTTGACAGGTCTTGGATCAGTCAATTATGATGATGATTTAGAAGCATCGCTATCACAAGAACTCGGCAGCAGTTATGAAAGAATACAACTTATGATGACCGAGGTTGAGGAAGCAGTTGCTTATCGTAGTGGAAACCTAGACATAGATTTTGGCTTTGATGTGGAAGAGCACGGACCAGAAGATGTTTGGATTATGATGACCGTTACCATGACTATAACAATACAAGGTAAGTTAAGGCAAGGAAAAACAATTCGTAATCTGATGGGTGAAATTGAAGAAGCATTAGAGATGGCTGAAGAACTTTATTATGAAATTCCTTCTCCAAGGGTTGTGCAGGATTTGGCACCCGATGGTGAAGATGTGTTTAGAATTGTATTAGAGTGGGATGGAGAAAAAGCAATTGACCTTATTGGTGTTGAGTGGATTGATCCTTATGAGATTGAAGGAGAAATAGATTCCGCCCTTCATCATGGCAAAAATTTAACCGCTATTTTTGCATCGTCTGATGAGATGTCGGACGGACTCCCAGCCTATATTGAAGCTTATGCTGAAAAGGAAGGTGTATTTGAGGGTGAAAACTATTCGGTTCATCACTTGGTTAACCTTAATACAGAAGAACAAGGCATCTGGGAAGTTGAAGAGCTTGAGTACGAAGACGATCTTGTTATGGGAGAGGTTCTCGGTGAAGCAAAGTTTTCTTCTAGCGGAGACATATCCATCTATCCAGATGAGATTTTGAAAGCTGCTCTCGGTGATCAATTTGATGATGAAAATATAGATCCAAGAATAATAGCCAGAGCCATTGAGCTACTAAACGAAGTTAAAGAACAGGGTGCTTTTGGAATTTTGGATGCTACTATTGAATTTGACGGTGAGTTTACAAAAGAAGCAATCAAGGAAGAAGACGATATTACTTTGGACATTGAGTTTCGTATACAGAGAGAAGACGGCTCCGCTGCAATGAAGGCCGCAGAAAGCCTTGTAGACAGCGCCGAAGAAGAAATACGCGAACAAGTTGAATCTTATGTGGCAAACAAGCTGAAAAACGAATTACTCGCAGAGGCGAATACAAGACCCCAAAGAAGAGTAAGAATAAAGATTAATAGGAAATAAATATGTCTGATGATAAATGGTCAAAGTCAGATAACCCTCCCCCTCCAATGTTCTTTGGAGAAAAGGAGAAAGACTTAGTAAAGCAAGTTAATGACGAAATTATTGAAAGAGTCGTCGGCCAACAGCTTTTGTATTTTGCCATTGATATTGATCACACGAATTTTCACCCTTTGTACGGAGAAGCAATTGAAAAAACATTTCTCCCACCAGTCCGTGTATTCGCAAGAGTTGAATATCAAGGTGTTGAAACAAACTTTGTTGATAACTTAGCACTTGATAAGAAGACCGGTCTGAAGGTAATGTTTCATAAAAGAAGGCTAACCGAAGATCAGGACCTATATATTCGTGAAGGAGATTTCGTAAAGTATGGAAAGATCTTTTACGAAATCGTAAAAATCAATGAACCAAAGCACCTTTTTGGACAAGCAGATAATCAATTTGAGATTGTGGCTGACTGTATAAGAGCCCGTGATGGAGTGTTCAATGCCGAGTGAAACAAAAGAAATAACTTACCAAGCGTCAACTATTGAAACTATAGACACCGGTATGTATGAATGGATCAATGATTCATTAAACCTGCATACAAAAACCAACAATGGTATTTATAAAGTACCTGTGTTGTGGCTCGGAACAGAAAGAGTCTGGCAAGTTAAAAACGACCAAAGAATTAGAGACAAGGTGGGAAAACTTATTTTGCCCCTTGTGACAGTTAATAGGTCTTCTATGACCAAAGATCCTAACTTTAAAGGAATATTCCAAGCTCATCTGTATGAACAGAACGACTACAGAGGTGGTGCAACTCCTGCTGCTAGGAGAATTAATCAAGGAAAGACAAGAGAGTTTCAAAACAACAATATCAATAAGACAACATCCGGAAACCAGCAAACCGGTTTGCAAGATGATAATGGAGACATTGTATACGATACATTCTCTTCCCCAGTGCCTGTTTATATTGCCATTACCTATTCAATAACGCTAAGGACAGAGTATCAGCAACAAATGAATGACTTGATACAACCCCTTATTACCACCACGGGACAGATAAATTCTATCTTTTTTGAAAAAGATGGCCATAGATATGAAGCATTCATACAACAAGATATGGCAATGAACAACAATGCTACAAATCTTGGAGAAGAAGAAAGAATGTTTGAAACTAAAGTGGACATAAAGGTACAGGGATATCTAATTGGAGAAGGATACAACCGAGCCAAACCAGACCTTTCTAGAAGGGAAAACCGCGTTAAAGTTCGGTTCACCGGCGAAAGGACAATGGTCGGAGACAAAATACCTCACAAGACCAAGGATATTGATTACAAAGACTAGTGCTTTTAAGCACCAGAACTACTATTTATTGTGATAAGATTTATTTAAGGAGTATTTAAATGCCTAGAAAGTTTGACTTTATATCACCCGACATTCAACTTAATGAAGTTGACGAATCCATTCTGCCCCCTGTGGCACCAGAAGTTGGTCCACTTCTTATGGGAAGAGCATTGAAAGGCCCAGCCATGAGACCAGTAAGAGTCTCAAGCTTACAAGATTTTTATGATATTTTTGGAAAGCCAATCACAGGAAAAGGAGCAGCCAATGCAGACGTCTGGAGAGACGGCAATTTGGTTGCACCAACATATGCCTCATTTGCTGCACAAGCACACTTGGCTTCAAGCACCACACCGGTTACATTCGTTCGCCTTTTAGGAAAAGAAGATGCTAGCCGCACATCACTAACCGGTCAGGCTGGTTGGTACCTTACTAATGAAGTAAGCACTGCTGATGATACTATTAATGACAGCGCATACGGCCTTTTCATTATAGCATCCGGTTCAGAAACCCAGCACAGTACTGGTTCTCTTTGTGCAGTATTTTATGCCGATGGAGCAATGCTTGCTTTAACCGGTACACTTGCAGCAGGTGAAGGTGGTTCCGTTCCAGTCTCAGAGCAGACTCATGCCGGTGCATTTATACAATCATCAGCAGCTGGTGAGTTCACAATGGTTATTTCTTCTTCTGCTAAGGGCTCTGAAGTTAAGACATTCAGCATGGTGCCTGGAAGTGAAAAATACATTAGAAACCAATTTAACACGAATCCACAAAAATTAGATGCATCTAGTAACTTTGGAACAACAAATGAAGTCTATTTCCTAGGTGAGACATATGAACAAGCTTATGAAGACAACATCCTTAGTGGAAAGTCTGCTGTTGGTGAGCTTCTCGGACTGGTTCTTCCTCTTCAAAAGGGAACAGGAAATACCAACAACCTTAGTTACCACTTGGCAGAAGCCAGACAAGCAAGAACAGGATGGTTTATTAATAGAACCCAAAGTGGAGCACAACAAAGACTATTTCGCTTGATCGCCCACTCAGAAGGCGAGTGGCCAGCACAAAACTACCATATTGAAATTAGCGATTTGAAGCTTGGAAACATAAAGAATCCAAACTCAACCTTCTCTGTTAAGATTATGCAAGGAAAGGCTATATTAGAAAAGTACTCAGGCTGTAACCTAGATCCTTCTTCTGCTGACTATGTCGCTAAAAGAATCGGAGATCAGTATCAAGACTGGGATGCAACAAATAAAAAATACAACGTTAGAGGAGACTACCCTAACAAATCAGACTATGTTTATATTGATATGGATGCCACTGTTGAGAACCAAGAGCTTGATGATGCCAATGCATTACCTGCTGGTTTTTATGGACCACTTAGACAAAGATCATTTAGTGTTTGTAGTGGATCTCTTCATATTTTTGATAAAGCAGCCTCACCGGTTAAAGGCACTAATGCTGATGTTACTGCAACATCTTACCTCATAGGAGAGGCAAAGGTTCCTCTTTTGGTCTTAGGTGATGGTGTTGGTGAGGAAGCAGGTGGTTTTGTTCGTGGTATGACCCATACACAAACAGCTTCTTTTGACTTTCCAACTTTCAGATTAACAGAACAAAATACAAAGCAAGGTGGCAATTATCAAGCGGTGGATACCTTTGGTGTACGACACATTAGAGGTAGTCAACTATCTAGAGATGACTCATACAAGGATCTTGTAAGATATTTCCCAGCTGCTCCAGAAAATGACGATGGAGTTACTATTCCAGCAGGATTTGAAAGAGCATTCACTTTTACTCTAGAAGATATCGTTGCCCTGAATTCGGAATATTATTATTCAAGCGGATCGGCAACTTATGAAAATGACCTAGATACACTACTCAAGCTCGGAGTCAAACAATATAGAGTTCCATTGGTTGGAGGATATGACGGCTTGGATGTCACAAAGACAGACCCTCTTTCAGCAAACCACGTTGGATCTACTAGAGTATCATCTTATGTTCGCAATACTTACGAATTTGCACTTGATACAATTGCAGATACTGAGGTTGTTGAATATGATGTATTAAGTTCTCCGGGAATGACACACGAAGGTGTTTCTAATAGACTTATTCAAGTATGTGAAGATAGAGGAGATGCCTTGGGGGTTATTGATCTTGTTGGAATCTATGAGAACAAGTGGGAGAATGGAGGTTCTGTGGATAATGGAGCAGCATCTACTGCTATCTCAACAGCAGAGTCTAGACTTATTAATTCATCTTATGTCGCGACATACTATCCATCAGTCAAGCTTAGAGACTCTGCTAACGGAAACGGCGATATTGTCACCGTACCTCCGTCAGTTGCTGCTATTGGCGCACTGGCAAAGTCTCAAGGGCTTTCAGAGCCATGGTTTGCTCCAGCTGGATTTAACCGAGGCGGAATCAACGAGCTTGGTGGATCAAATGGTCCTCGTATCGTTGGAACCACAGAACACCTTACTAAAGCAGAAAGAGATGATTTATACGAGCAGAATATCAATCCAATTGCAAGATTTCCTGCTTCTGGAGATATCGTTATCTTTGGTCAGAAGACTATGCAACAACAGGCATCTGCCTTGAATCGTATCAACGTACGACGACTACTCTTGTATCTCAAGAGAAAAATAGGAAAAGTTTCAGAAACAATCTTGTTTGATAATAATGTACAATCAACTTGGAATAGATTTAAGTTCCAAGCAGATAGAATCCTGTCAGATGTTCAGTCTAGACTTGGAATTACAGAATACAAGCTGGTTCTTGATGAAACTACCACTACAGCAGACCTTGTTGATAGAAACATTCTTTATGCCAAGGTGCTCATCAAGCCAGCCAGAGCAATTGAGTTTATTGTTGTTGACTTTGTTGTGACCCGCAGTGGAATTGAATTGTAAGACTAGTTATTAATGATTATAGGAGAATATTAATATGTCATTTTGGAATAAACCCGAGGGCTCAGAGCCTAAAAGAAATTATAGATTTGTCGTTCAGCTAGATGGGCTGGATGAGACAGGTGTTCTATGGTATGCTAAGACAGTTGGTCTTCCTAACTACACAGTTACCAATGTAGCCCATTCTTTTTTAGATAACGAGTTTTACTTTCCAGGACGTGTTCAGTGGCAAGAAATTTCCTTGACCTTGGTTGATCCTATTAGTGTAGATGCGGCTTCTAAAACAAACAACATGATTATCGCATCTGGATACAAGATTCCAGGAGCACCAGTTGGAGTTGGTGATGGTTCTGCTTCAACGCTTTCAAAAAACAAGATGTATACGGAAGGCCTCAAGGGTATTTCAATCACAGTTGTTGACGGTGAAGGAAAGGAAGTGGAAAAGTGGGAGCTTCAAAACCCAATTATAACTTCTGCAAAGTTCGGAGATCTAGATTACACAAACGACGATCTTAAAACAATTGAGCTTGGTCTTAAGTATGACTGGGCTACCTGCAACACCGATCAGTTTAAAGCATCTTCTTAGAGGTAGACCATGGCTTTTTGGAAAGAGAGCACAGCTGAACCAAAGCGCAAATATAGGTTCTTGATCACCAATGGTGAAGAGAAAGGCTGGTGGTGGGCTACTACCGCTGCTTTGCCGTCTTATAGTATAAATGAGTCTACATATAGACTGGGTAATCACAACCATAAATATCCGGGCACAGTTACTTGGAACGACATAGAAATCACAATTGTTGACGATAGCGAGCGAGCAAAGGACCTGTATGCTTCTCTGATAAGGGGTGGATACTATCCGGATGGTAATGGCTTTGATGGCATGGGAAGGTTTGGCCTACAGGAAGGCCTTCTAAGCGGAGATAACTTTAGAATTAGTTCTTTAAAAGCCAACGGAGATGTGCTTGAGACTTGGGTCCTGAACAAGCCATGGATAAAGTCTGCTGATTTTGGACAATTAGATTATTCTTCGGATGATCTAGTTACTATAGCATTAACAATTTGCTATGACAATGCAATACTTGAATAAAATGAGGTGAAAATTGAGTAATAGAAATGATTTAGACCGTACTGGAGGTCATTTTCCAAGTGCGGAGGCTCCTGCCGCTTCTCCACTTGATTTCGTAACACCCACAGAATTTGTTGAACTTCCCTCTGGTGGCTCAGGCTATCCGGAAGGCCATGCTCTCTGTGATAAGGACGTTATAGAAATTAGATTTATGACGGCAAAAGATGAGGATATTTTAACTTCCCAAACTCTTCTTAAAAAAGGATTGGCTTTGGAGAGGTTTTTGCAAAACATATTGGTTGACAAGAGCATCAAAACAGAAGACCTTTTGGTTGGTGATAGAAATGCAATCATTATTGCAGCGAGGGCATCAGGGTACGGCGAGGTATATGAAACACAGGTTTCTTGCCCCTCTTGTGGTGCGAAGCAACAAGAATCATTTGATATTTCTAAGCCCGAGATATCCGAGTCCAATTGGGATGAGTCGGTCAATATTATTAAAACCGATGCTGGTACTTTCATCGCCAGAACTCCGATGACTAATTTTGATATTGAGCTTAGGTTGTTAACAGGTCGTGATGAGATAAAGCTCACTGCTCTAACAACAAATAAAAGAAAAAAGAAACTTGATGAATCTGTCATGACCGATCAATTTCGTCAAATGATAGTTTCAATCTCTGGGTATGACGACAGGAGTATCATAAATAAGTATATTGATTCTATGCCGGCTCAGGATTCAAGGTTTCTTAGAAATGCTTACAAACTGATTTCTCCTAACATTAGGATCAAAAAGGACTTCTCTTGTGACTCTTGCGGACATGTGCAAGAATTGGAGGTTCCGTTTGGAGCGGACTTTTTTTGGCCTGACTCCTAAATACATGGAATCTGTGTATGAGCAGTTCTTCTTACTTAAACATCATGGTGGTTGGTCCTTTATTGAAGCATATAACCTTCCTGTTGGATTGAGGAACTGGTTTTTAGAAAGACTAAAGAAAGAATTTGAAGAAGAGAAAAAACAAATTGATAAAGTCAAGAGAAAGCGATAACTCTTGGCTTTTACTTTTATTTACTATTTACTGCGAGGGCGTATTATGACTAAAAAATTATTGAATGAATCTTGGCTAAAGATGTTTGGCGAGTGGAACAAAGAGCTGCTAAGGTACATGTATGGAAAGGATGTTAAGATGCATGCTGAGCTTGGTGCACACAAAGCTATGGGAGGCATGATCAAAGAGGAAGGCGAAGAAGATATTGATAATACTTTGAAGTTTTCCATTTCTGGTGAAGAGCGTGATGTTCAAACCTATGCTAATGCGATTATGGCACAAAAAAACTATATTGATTGCTATGTCATGCACGGGCGAGACCACATGCAGACAATAAAGCTAAGAGAGGTTCTAAGACAAGCAGTCAGAACTTTTGAACAGACAACAGATATAACTTGGCCTTTTAGTACTGAGGCGTAAATGAATGGCTACTTATCCAATAAATTCCAAAGAACAGTTAATTGCCGCAATAGCAGAGCTTTCTGATGCTGATATTAAAAACAGCGGTCTTCAGAAGATCAAAGAAACCATGGAGAACATCGCCGATCTAACAAACGATCAGATTGATGCAAAGACAAGGTCTCAAAATTTAGATCTAGACATGGCAAGACTAAACAGTGATCGCTTAGAGATTGCCGAGCAACTTTTCAAATATGAACAGGAAACGCAAAAGCTCACAGAGGCTGCTCTTACCAGTTCTGGTGAAGAGGCTAATCGGTTGCGCGAAATCGTTGCTCAAAGAGAAGCAGTAGTACAATCATATAAAGATCAAGGTTATGAAATTTCACAAGTAACTGAGGCTCAGAAGAAGTTTGCCAAGCAGTCTGATGCTGTATTTGACAAGTATGCCACGATGTCTGGGTTCTTTACAAAAGCCTCGGAAGGTGTGGCAGGCTCTATGTTTGGCTTCATTGGTGCACTTAAGGAATCAGAAAACCCTCTTGGGGTTATGACTACTTCTTTTGGCAAATTTGTTAATGTAACGAACTTTGCCAACAGTATTGTAACAAAGATGGTAGAATCAACAGCTAAGATGGTTATAGAGTTTGACGCAGCATCAGCAGCATTCGCCAAAGCAACCGGCTTGGGTGACAAGTATGCTAGTACCTTATTGAACATAAGGCAAGAGATCAACACGCTTGGTGGTAATTTTCAAAATGTTGGAGAATCCCTTAAGGCGTTAGCAGAACAATTTGTTGGTTTCACAGACTTAAATGACACGACCCAGAGCACATTAGTCACCACAGGTGCTCTATTGACAAGAATAGGTGTTTCGGCTGGGGAGTCTGCTTCTTTGCTTAACACATTTACTCTGAACATGGGAATGAGTGCACTTGAGGCTTCCAATTTCACAAAAGAATTAATTCAGATGGGTGCGAATGCGGATATTGCGTCAACCAAGCTTATTTCTGATTTTCATGCGGCTCAGAAGGTGATAGCAGTATATGGTAAAAGCTCTATAGAGGTATTTAAGGGATTATCTGCCTCTGCTAAGGCTGCTGGGGTAGAAATGGGCAGTATGCTCTCAATTGCTAGTCAGTTTGATACTTTTGAATCTGCTGCTGAGACGGTTGGAAAGCTAAATGCCTTATTGGGTAGTCAACTATCATCAACTCAGATGCTTATGATGACCGAAGACCAAAGAGTTGAGACTCTGATTCAGCAAGTCCAAGCGCAAGGTATGAATTTCGCAGATATGGACAGGTTCCAACAGAAAGCAATCGCAGCTGCGGCTGGAATAAATGATATGAACGAGGCCCAAAGAATTTTTGGAATGAATATGGGGCAGTATCGCGAATATCAGGAAAGAATGGACAGAACTAGCAACATTCAAGACAACTTCAACAAAGCAGTTGAAGCGACAATACCTTTACAAGAGAAGTTTTCAATTTTAATGGCCGAATTTGCTGTTTTGGTGGAACCCCTACTTGAAGGTGTTGGGATGTTTATAGATCTTTTAATTGACATGGTAAGCTTCTTTAGTGAAGGTGAGAAAGTGTTCATAGGAGCTTCTCTCACAGTTGGTCTATTGATCGCAGCATTATTGTCTGCTGGTCCTGCTCTTGGGGCCGCCGCTGCGGCTTTCGTTGGCGCTGGTGGAGCTATCGCAACAGCAGTGGCTACTATTGGCGGAGGAGTAGGTGTATTGGCCGGAGGTCTTGGCGGATTAGCAACAGCAGCAACGGCATCTTCCGTTGGCATGGGTCTTCTTGCTGCCTCGGCCACTGCTCTTGGTGCTGTTTCGTTCGCAGGAATCGTAAGTGGATTAGCACAAGTAGCAGGTTTAATTGAAGACAACATCCAACTACAAAATACTTTAGAAAACTTAGCATTAGTTTCAACAGGAACCTCTTCCAGAGCAATGACAAAAGGGGCATCCGCTACGGTTGAAGGAATACAGCAGGCTATTTCTGCTGTATATGAACAAAAGATACATATTACTTTAAAAATTGATGACGGTAAGCTCAAGGGCTTCATAAAGGAAGCAGTTGTAGACGATGCTGAGATGGCTCGTGCAATTGTTGCAACGGGAACAAAATAAGGGGTAACAATTCATGACATTTCCAAAAAAATTTCATTATACAGACGGTGGAAACACTGATAGTGACCAAACCAACTATTCTGACAATACTGCTTCGGAATTAGAATTCAAGAGCATGGTCACTGGGCATACCGTAACATTTAAAGCGTTTATAACAGAATTTCAACAACAGTTTAGTTCGACATGGAATTCAGAAGAAGTGTTTGGCCGAATGGATCCAATAGCGACCTTTCAAGGGACGAACAGGTCAGTCAGCGTCGGCTGGACTATTCCGGCTGGTGGTTTGAACGAGGCAAAAAACAACGCTCAGATGATCAATGCCTTGGCCACGATGCTATATCCGGCATACTCATCAGGACAAGTGGAAGTTGATAGCGTTGTTGTTACAACCGCTTCTTCAATTTCTAGGCCACCTCTAATTAAAATTAAGTTTGCAAATCTCATACAAGGAACAGACGGTCAGGGATTACTGGGGTATGTTGACGGATTTACATTCACTCCGGATCTAGAAATGGGAATGTTTATTGAAGGAAAGCAACAGTATCCTAAGACATATACTATTTCTTGCCAGCTGAATGTTCTTCATCAACACGATATCGGATTTGATTCAAACAACGAGTGGCTAGACGGACAAGGCTATAAGAAGTGGATATTTGGAGATGACTCATGAGTAGATATAAGAAAAGAAAAATCGCAAGAAACGAAATTTATAAAAATGATGATATCTTTATCAATCGTGGTGTTGAAGCCGTTAATCAATATACAACCCCGAAGTTTAAAAATCCTACTGATGAAGAGCTTCTTAAAATACCTTATGTTTCACACTATTGGGTAACTGGTGATAGGTATTTTAAGTTGGCACAAAAGTATTATAACGATTCAAAGTTGTGGTATATCATTGCTCTATTCAATAAAAAACCAACAGAAGCACAAGTTGAATTGGGCGATGAAATTAGAATCCCAACCGATATCATATTGGCTGTGGAGATTCTTGGATAATGGGTGTACTTACTGATTACTTACAAAAGTATAACTATGAAGTTGAGCAAGGATTCACCGCCGGAGAACCAGATGGCTTGAGGGTCACTTGGAACACTGGTTTTTTTGATACTGTCGCTGATAGAACGATCCGGTATGATGGTGATCTAACCGAGGGCACATACGCCTTTAATCTATTACCAGCAGAGCTGCAAGTAATATGGTTTGACAGACTTTATGGTGCTGGTCGTGTATACGTAGCTGATGATCTTGAAGAAGAGGATCTCACTTTTTTGACCGAAAACATAACCCTACAGAATAACCTAAGCACTAGAATTGTACCAGAAGTCTTTCAGGTCCTAATAAATAGCGAAGATAACCTTTCAGATGCCGAATATGACTTTGTGGCGATCTATTCCCCTATTGTTGGAAATGCAGAAGAAATAACAAAGCAGCTAAGAGTAAGAATTGTCAAAGAAAGGAAAAACTCCAACTTTATAGAAGAAAACTTCGGAATTACTGGCTTTTCGCTGAATGATTTTTCCAACGCAGTCACCGAAGCTATTCAACAAAAGTTAACCGATGACTCCACCATGGTGGTATCCGGTGCAGAGACAGCAGATCTTCAAAGTGGACAATATTACTTTCGCTACAGAGACGATAGTGCAACAGCATTAACTGAGGTTGTTAACAATGAGAGCAGATTCTTAAATAGACTAATAGGTTCGTCCGCTATTGATTACAATATATATCAATCACCAGAGCAAAAACAAGCACTACTTGACTCTCCTCTCTATAACAAGCCAACTAAGTTTGCTGAGTTTCCGTTACAGGAGATAACGGAGCTTACTTACTTGAGCCCTTCTGAAGGGGAGTGGTTTTGGTCTGGGGATCTTCCGTTTTCTGTTGAAGACGTTGTGTTGAATAGTTATTTGAGTTTTGTATATGCCATAGAGACAGACCTAGAAGATGAAATGCTAAGCCAGACACTGGGTGAGCTGAGGGATATGCAAATTCCTAATACAATATCCACTATTCTACCGCCGCTGTTAAGGCACTACGAAAGTACTCTTAGACTTCAAATTATGAAAGAATTGGAAAGAGTAACGGGCGAGTTATCTGCTGAAAAGGCTCAGGAGATCCTTGATAATGCCGAGGAGCAGGCTAATAACGCCTTAGAAGACTTGGCAACTTCTACCATTTTTGATCAAGAAGAGGAAATAACCGAAGAAACAATAGAAAAGAGGCAAAAAACATACAAACAATGTGCTCTTCTATTAAACATTGAATCACTAAAGCGTGAATTTAATAAAAAGATAGAATATGATTACGACAATGATGATCTAATGCACTCAACAGGATATTACAATGATCGTCTCTATATGATAGAAGGCTCAGAAGCCAGCAATCCAGAACAGAATAGAGCTATCAACAAGCTTAAGTTACCAAAAGCAGATCGCGTTAAGAGTTTTCTGGATATGACTCCTGATATTCATGCCGCTTTGCAACCTATGATAAGATTGTTTAAAGTATCCTATGATCAAGCCCTTAGCAAGAACATAACTCATGAATTTCCATTTCCTTCCGCAACTTCTAAAGAACGTATTGATGAATTGTTCAAGCCATCAACCTTTGATCGTGGTGGCGGACTTGGAATTAAAGAATTTTCGTTTTCATTTGACGGCGAAACTCCCGCCACTTCAACAAACTACATCAGAGCGAAACTTACTTTGTTTTTTCAATCATTTTCGGATTTTGTAAAAGAAAGGACAGTTATTGAGGCAGATGGCAGTGAGTTTAGATTTAGATACTTGGATTTGTTTGTAAACACTAAGTTTTGCCCTCGCTCTGGTGAAAATGCATTTTCGCCTCTGTATTATGATCCGACATTTTACCGACTTAGAGCAGATGTGGGCTGGTCGCCTCGTAATGATGCTGAATTTACAAACTTATTAAGCAAAAGAGGCCTATCCTCAGAAAACTTCAACGATGCACTGGCTTTGACCAATAAAACATTTTATTTAAATCTTATAGATCACAATATTGACATTGGTGATGATGGCACTGTTACAATTACTGCTGAATATATGGCTTATATAGAAGGTATGCTTGGTTCTTCTCGTATGAATGCCCTCACGACGCGAGAAGTAAAGGCCTTGCAAAAAGAGTATGTGGCGAGATATGAAGAGAGCTTGATAAACAAGACTTGCGATGACAAGCAGCGAGCCGAGCTTAAAAATTCTATAAACGCTCTTAATGCCAATACAGTCAAAACAATGCAACAATCAATAGTTACAAAACTAATTGAACATAAGAAACTTTATAGTGTTAATGTAGACAAGCCATCTGTTAATAAGTTTCGCAACATAGAGTTCTTCACCTCCAGACCAAAATTAACCCCAAGAGATTCATTAACGGACAACGTACCCCAGCCGAGCACAGACAACAGGGTAGCACTAGAGCAGAGCTGGAATTACATTAATAGTAACTTTATACAAGATACCGACTATCAGAATAATTCAAAGATATATTTCTTCTATATGGCAGACTTAGTTTATATTCTTCTAGATTCATTATACGATGAGAATGGAAAACAATTACCTGAAGTAGAGAACGTTAAGGTAATCCTATCGTCCTTTGTTCTAACTACGCCATTTGAAGGAGACCAGCTGATCAATATGGGACAAGTGCCGGTTGATCTTGAGACTTTTACAACATGGTATAAAGAACAGATCATTGATAAAGAGATAGAAAACGTTTCAATTATAGAATTTGTGAAACGTTTTTTGTTTTACTTGGTTACGAACATATTTTCTGATGTGTGCATAAACCAAGATCAAGCAAAACGACTAATGTTTCAGACCACTAATATTCTAGCAGTTAAAGACGAAGACAGCACAGGTGATCCATTGGGCGATGCTGCCTACGATCCAATAATCAATATTGATGCTGCCTATAACGCAGATTTGCTTCCTCTAAAGACCGCTGTTCCGAACTCATCTAAAACAGATGTAAGCAACCTTGTTTCATACTTGGTTATATTCCCGTTTTTTAAACAGGGCAAACATTCCGGAAGAGGTATAAGGCAAATAGACGAAGCAAATGCTGTCTATCATTTTGACATTGGGGCAAAACGTGGTCTTGTTAAAAACGTTTCGTTTTCCAAGTCAGACATACAGTATATAAGGGAATCTAGAATGCTATCACAGGGGCAAAACAGCCTCCTACAGCTATCCTCTGTTTACAGATGTAATATGAGAATGATCGGAAACACCCTGCTGTATCCTGGTATGGAGTTCTGGTTGAACCCATTTGGACTAGGTGGTATGGAGTTTGGATTTCCTCAAGACGGAGCAGGAAGCAATGAGAATCCAAATCTATCAAACATCATGGGTATTGGGGGATACCAACAGGTACTGAAAGTAAAATCAACAATAAGTCCGGGAAAGTTTGAAACCGATGTGGAAGCGCATTTCATATTTTCCGGAGACGAAACAGGCTCAACAGATAAAAAAGAGAAAGTGACATCCCTCTGTGATCGTATTGAAGATATAGGAACAGCAACTACAGAAACAACTCAATGCAGAGATTTAATACTAGATGTTGAGCAAGATCTATTTGAATTGTCTAACTATGGTGTCCCAAGAATTGAGGATCCAGAATAATGAGCAAATATCAAGGCAAGAACGAAATTAAAAAAACAAAACGGCTGGCTCATGAGAGAGCAAAATACAAGCTTGGTGCATTTAAAGATGAACTGGGTGAAGTTCCAAAAAATGTTAAGGACTTTAATTTCTCTGATAGGACTCTCTACGGCAGAGTTGACGAGAATCTTGACACCATTTATCCTAAAGAGCTTTATCTTAAGCCCATGGTCCAAGAGAAGGATATCTTCTTTGTCGTTGATTTTGTTAAAGAACAATTCACATTATTCAAAAATAAAATAAGACAAGCAGTAAATCTAAGAAGCATTCCTGCCGATGATCCATTTCTATCTGAGATAAAGATTTATAAGGCTTATGAGGATCCAATAAATTTATATCGCCAATACATTGAAGATCATATTGAAAACTTCAACAGTGGGCTCAATCCCAGAAAGATAACAAGCTATGATGATTGGTGTATGGAGTTTTTAAGAGTCTCTAAGGATTTAAAGACAGACTTTCCAATAACCCTATCCGGATTTCAAAGAACTAATAGATCAAACATATTTACCTCCGGCTTAGCCATTTCAATTTCTAATTTAGATTATGGCAACGATGAACACAAAAGTGATTTCTTTTTAGAAAACAAAACATTACAATTTTATACAAACGTGGCGAAACAATTTGGATTTTATGTTAACAAGAGTTGTCCTTGGATCTTAGTAAGTGATCTAAATTCCCCCGCAACAACAGTATACAGGAAAAATTTGGATTTGTCAAGCTTAAATAAAACTTTTATTGAAAGGTATGATTTATGTTACAGTAGAGATATCTTACATTTGAGACAGGTGTTAGAAGATGGATATGCAAAATTTATATCAGATAATCCTTTAAAGAAAGAAATAATAACAAAATGCAACAAAACTGTAAAAAATATTACCTATAGAT
>UEXM01001548.1_pt1 | contig 18746 bp, 14 predicted proteins | sample 1796661 | NCBI WGS metagenome assembly UEXM01 (sample SAMEA4772469, study PRJEB27181) | metagenome | reverse complement strand
GTGATGTATTGGACATTGAGTTGGCGGAAGGAAATGTTTACGCTGCTTACGAAGAAGCAGTTTTGGAATATTCATATCTAGTCAACCTATTTCAAACAAAGAACTCTCTTTCATCTTATCTTGGCGCCACAACAGGATCTTTTGATCAGGACGGTCAAATATCTTCTGGCTCATTAACCGGTTCTAATATTGCTTTACGATACCCTAGATTTGATTACGGATACATTAGAAGAATATCAGAAGGTTTAGCAACGGAAGCCGGCTTCGGTGGAACAACCCCAATCTACTCTGCGTCCATTCCGTCAATCACGGGACAACAAGATTACGATTTACAATCTATTATTTCGGCATCTTCCGCAACTGATACCGGCTCTTCCTTCTATGAACAGGTCAAAGACAAGAGAGTGACAATTAGAAAGGTCTTTTTCAAGACCCCAAGAGCAATGTGGAGATTCTACGGTTACTATGGTGGTTTCTCGGTTGTCGGTAACATGAGAACATACGGACAATACGCAGATGACTCTACATTCGAGATTGTCCCAACATGGCAGAACAAACTTCAAGCAATGGCTTATGAAGATGCGCTGTGGACAAGAGTTTCACATTACTCATACGAGATTCACGATAACAAGTTAAGACTTTTTCCAATTCCTGATGCAACTTCTCCAAAGAACTTCTGGGTTCAGTTTACTATTAATAACCAGTACGAGCCGTGGGATAACCAGCCAGGAGTTGATAATGGAGCAAAAGGTGTTAACAATATAAACACGATTCCATTTGAGAACATTCCATATGAAAACATTAATGCTATTGGTAAGCAATGGATTCGTAGATTCGCTTTGGCTTTAACAAAAGAAATGCTAGGACAGATAAGAGGCAAGTTCTCCTCTGTTCCAATCCCTGGCGAATCCGTTACGCTAAACTACTCCGAGCTTCTATCACAAGCAAGAACTGAGATGGATCAGTTAAGAGAAGAACTGAAAACCATTCTTGAAGATACTACTTACGATAAGTTGGCTGAGATTGATTCTTCAATGCAGGACTCGACTAAGAAAGTCCTTGAGAACATTCCAGCCGGCATCTTTGTAGGGTAACTGAATGTCTCGTAGCAAGAAAACAGAAAAACAAATAAAAGATAAACGATCCAAACGATTTGATTATGTCGGTGATAAAGAAGTAGCAGGCAAACTTCAAGAGATAGAGTTTATGCCTTCATCTTTGGAAACAATCGATAAGGCAATGCTTCGGTTCATCGATGAAGATCTTAATCTTTTCTCTAATACTAATGATGGATTTAAGAAAGTTCCTGTCCTATGGGTCACAGCAGAACGAGCCTTTCAAATAAAACACAATAAAGATCTAAGAGATAAGGAAGAAACACTAATCCTTCCTTTGATTACGATAAACAGATCTAATGTAACAAAAGAACAGAACTATCGTGGAACTGTGTTTGCTAACCTTTATCCTGTTGATGATGCTAAGGGCGGAACGATTACTATCGCGAGACAAATCAACCAAAAGAAAACAGCAGAGTTTCAAAACGCTTTAGCAAATAGAAAGTATGGCGCAGATAAAGACGTTGCCAGCAAAATGCTAAACACGAACAAAAGAAATATGCCTACGGCGAAAGTGGTATATGAAACCATTACAATGCCGATCCCTACATGGGTAAAGGTAATGTATCAGATTTCTATTCGCACTGAATATCAACAGCAAATGAATGAACTTATTCGTCCGTTCATTACAGTTCCTGGCAACTCTAGGACTCCAAAGCGCATCGAAGCCGAGGGTCATTATTATGAAGTCTTTATTGATGGCGGTTTTAGTAATAACTCTAACCAAGCCAACTTAGGAATGGAACAAAGAAACTACGAAACAGACATTAACATTGAAGTTTTGGGTTATCTTATTGGAGAAGGCGAGAACCAAGAAAAGCCTAAGATTGTAAAGCGCGAGAACGCTGTCGATATTAAGCTTGGAAGAGAGAGAACAATAGTAGGAGATATACCTCAAAACTTAAAGGATGGTTTTTACAGAGAATAATTCTCTTCATACTATTTAACACTATTTACTTTGAACATTTTTGTGAAATGTAGGAGATAAGAAAGAATGTCAGTTAAGAATTACCGATTTGTATCCCCGGGCGTCTTCGTCAATGAGATTGACAACTCCCAACTTCCGGCTTCGCCAGCAGGAATCGGACCAGTTATTATTGGACGCGCCGAAAAGGGACCAGCACTAAGGCCAACCACAGTTAACTCTTTTGAAGAGTTTGTTAACGTTTTTGGTACCCCTGACCCAGGAAATGCCGGAGGGGACGTTTGGCGCCAGGGTGCCAACACGACAGCAACTACCTATGGTATGTATGCCGCTCAAGCTTATCTTCGCAATAGTTCTCCTTTAACTTACATTCGATTGCTTGGTGCTGAGTCAGATAATGTTGCTAGTGACGACGAATCTGGCCCAGATGAAGCCGGCTGGAACCTAGGCGGCGAAGCTTATGGTTTGGTGCTCTTTACAAGAAATTCCTCTAGTGCTCCTAGTGCCCTCGACACTTCAGGCGCCTTGGCCGCGATTATTTATACAGATGCCGGCACCTCTTTGAAGTTAAGTGGTTCTATCGTTTCTTCATCTGCCGACGCTGCGACAACAGGCAACACATCATTCTCTAGCAGTTCTACACCGGTCACCGGGTCAGATGCTTTATTTACATCTGTGGCTAATGGAACGAGCAAAGAATTTACTGCGTTACTTGTTTCAGGTTCAGGTCAGGAAAAGATTACATTTAACTTTACGAGAGGAGACTCAAGATACATTCGTAAAGCGCTTAACACAAACCCACAACTTACAAATTCTAGAATTACAAGTGGCGACCAAAGAAAAACCTATTTCCTAGGAGAGACTTTTGATCAGCATGTTGACGAGATTATTTCTACTCCTTCTAATGGTGTGGCAGCTGCCATAGTTAAGATTAGCCTCGATCAGGGCGGTACCGATTTGCTTGGTAGTGATTTTAAATACCAAGTTGTATCAGCCGAGACACCTTATATCATAGCTTCTAAGCTTGATCCAGCCGAGACTCCGAAGAAATTATTCAAGTTTGCAGCACGAGGCGAAGCAGGAGATTGGACAAATAAAAATCTTAAGATCTCTATCCAAGATGTTACTCGCTCACCGAGCGAGGAGTCTGATTATGGCACCTTCTCGGTTGTAGTAAGGCACCTCTCTGACAGTGATAATGTCGTTCGAGTTGTAGAACAGTTTAACAACTGCGATTTGAATCCTAACTCTCTTAACTATGTCGCCCGTAAAATTGGAGATTATTATGAGGAATGGGTAGAGAGCGACCGTCGCTACCGGCAGTATGGTAACTACCCAAATAACTCTCAATACATTTATATTTCTATGGACAGTGACGTAGACGCTGGACTTACAAACCCAGTTTTACTTCCTTTCGGTTTTGAAGGTATTGTAAAATACACAGATGAAGCTCTATTGGGTTCCGGGTCGACTACTACAGAAGGTAATTGGGTTACTGGAAGTATTGTCAACCCGATCAGAGATGGAGAATACGGCTCGACTGCTAATTATCAGTTGAACTCTCCGTTCATTATCTCTGGTTCTGGCTTGACCGCTTCTGTTGCCTATCCTCAGCCACGACTTCGAGTCAATGCTACCGATGGTAACCTTTCAAACCCAACAGATGCTTATTTTGGAATGCAAACATCAAGAGCAGTTGGTAGCACTGTTTATGCTCGCTCAGTAGGTGATATACTTCGTCCCCGCGGAGCTATCATTGGAGAGTGGACTGCAGTCCCTAAGCTTAGTGCTTCTTTATCTCCAACGTTCACACTTGATGATATCTCGGGTTCTGGTGTGTGGAAGCAGGGAGCTTCTACAAGTGACTCTCTAACATTCAAAAATGGTGCTATTTCTGGAGTTCTTGACCAGGGATACGATCGATTCACTGTGCCACTTTATGGAGGGTTCGATGGGGTAGACATCACAGAAATGGACCCATTCACAGAAGCAGCTATGCCGGGATCCCCGTCTGATACAAGAAGTTACTCTTTCTACTCTATTAGAAGAGCAATTGATTCTGTGGCAGACCCTGAGGTTACCGAAATGAACTTGGCTTCCATCCCGGGCCAAACGCAAGACGGACTTACAACTCATTTGGTTCGAACCTGCGAGGATAGAGCAGATGCATTAGCGGTCATTGACCTTCCATCTGCCTTCCAGCCCCGCGAAGATGCAGCTGCAGTCGACAGATTGAACACTCCTTCCACCATTACAACTCTTGTCAATGGATTGAGAAGCAGAAACCTCAACTCTTCATACGGTTGTGCTTACTACCCATGGGTCAGAGGCCGCGATGCAATTAACGGAGCGTTCGTATGGCTCCCACCTTCAGTTGCGGCTATTGGAACATTCTCTAGCTCACAGCGTAGGACACAAGTTTGGTTCGCACCAGCTGGTTTCAACCGCGGTGGCTTAACAGAAGGTTCTGCTGGCATTCCAGTTGTGGATGTAGCTCACCAGTTGCGTCGTAAGGATCGAGATGATTTGTACAGCGCGAACATTAACCCGATTGCGAAGTTCCCAGCAGAAGGTATTGTAATCTTCGGACAGAAGACACTACAAGTTACACCGTCAGCACTCGACCGAATTAACGTTCGTCGCCTAATGATCTTCGTTAAGAAGCGCATTTCACAGATTGCTTCCGGTTTACTGTTCGATCCAAATGTTCAGCAAACGTGGCTAAGGTTCACATCACAAGTAAATCCATTCTTGGCAGATGTGAAGACAAACTTCGGTCTCTCAGATTACAAGGTTGTTTTGGATGATACGACAACAACACCGGATCTTGTAGATAGAAACATCTTGTATGCTCAAATTTACTTGAAGCCGACAAGAGCTATTGAGTTCATCGCCATTGACTTCAATATCACAAGAACCGGCGCATCGTTTGCCGACTAATAAAATGCGGGGAGTTCCGGCTCCCCGCACTATATAATAATAGGACTATAGGAGAACCATTTAAATGCCATTTTGGACAAGCGCACTTTCAGAGCCAAGAAGAGGACACCGATTCTTGCTTTCACTACCAAACCTAGTATCAGCTGATGGAAATCAAGCTTTTAGATACGAGCAGTATCTTGCGAAGACTGTTACAAAGCCTTCTTATAACATTACAAGCACAGAACACAAGTTTCTAGGCAACACTTACTATTACCCTGGTACTGTTACTTGGACTGAGGTTAGTGCTACAATCGTCAATGCTATTAATCCAGACGGCAACAAGATTCTCTATGATGCTCTTACAAAATCTGGATACCTAAAGCCAGATGTTCAGGAGGATGTATTCTTGAATCCAGCTGTAGCTCCTGGCACAGTTAATAAGCAAGGCGCCGTTGATGCTCTTGGCAATGTTATTATTCAAGAGCTAAATGGCCAAGGAGGACTTATTGGTACTTGGACTCTCAATAACGCTTTCATCACAGATTCAAAGTTTGGAGATTTAAGCTACGAAGACGACGGTATTCTTAATATTGACTTAACTTTCCGCTATGATTGGGCTGAATACGAGTCTGGTCCAAAAGTAGCAGCTGTAACAGCACTAAACGGATAAGAAAGAAGGTGATTTTTGTCACGCAGAAATAACTTAGAGCGGTTAGGCGCACCGCAACCAGACGCGCCAACACCCCCCACTTCACAGGCATCTGATTTATTTGCCTTTATAAATCCAACAGAATTCGTTGATCTACCGAGTAAAGGTTTGTTTTACCCGGAAGGTCACCCTCTTCATAATCAAGCTGTTATAGAGATTAAGCATATGACAGCAAAAGAAGAGGATATTCTAACATCAGAGGCATTATTAAGAAACGAGTTGGCGATCGACCGTTTATTAGAGTCGGTTATCCTTAATAAGGATATTAGAGTTGATGATTTATTGTTAGGAGATAAGAGTGCTATTCTTATTGCCACAAGGATTACAGGTTTCGGACCTTTCTATGATGTGACAGCTAATTGCCCTTCATGCTCTAAAGAATCACACTATAGTTTTGACTTAAGCGAGATTAAGCCAGCCTCCGTAGAACTCCCAGAAAGCGTAAAGAACGAAGAAAATGGTATTTTCTCATTTGAGTTGCCGATTTCAAAAGTTCGTATTTATGTTCGTCTTTTAACTTCTGGAGATGAAAAGAAGTTAGCTATAGCATTGACACCCAAAAAGGGCAAAGGCATCTCTAACCCGATCACAGGACTTCTAAAAGCAATAGTTGTACAGGCTAATGAGCACACAGAGAAAGATATGCTTCATCAGTTCGTTGAGGCTATGCCCCTTCCTGACGTAAAATACCTTCGTGGTGTATATGAAAAGATTAAACCTGATATCGACCTTCGTTTTGACATTAATTGTCCTCTCTGCCACGAAGATGGAAAGGTAGGTATGCCGCTAACGGCACGGTTTTTTTGGCCTGACGCCTAAATATCAAGAGACAGTTTACGAAGAGTTTTTTCTATTAAAACATCATGGTGGATGGTCGTTTACTGAACTGTACAATCTTCCAATTCCTTTGCGCCGATGGTTCCTTGAGCGCTTATCAAACGAGTTTAAGAAGCAAAAAGAAGAAGCAGATAAAGCAAGAAGAAAGTAATTTCTTTCTTTTTCTAAACTATTTATATTTATACAGAGGATTGAACGTATGAGTGATATAGTAAAAGATAAGGTTAATTTAAATAATCTTGGAAAAAAGCCATTAAACGAAAGAGTATACAGTAAGTTTGCCGGACAGGTCCGCAGCATGTTACTTGATTTATACTTTGGTGGTTTTGATATTCCACTTCGCTTGATGGGCTCTACGTCGCAAGTTGAATCCTTTATGAAGACACTTCGCAGTGAAAAACGATATATGGATTCCTATATCAAAAATGGTCTAGACGATCCTAAGACAATGAAGTCTAAGTATACTCTTTCCAGATCAGTTGAAAAGTTCGAAAAAGAAACAGGCTTAAGGTGGCCGTTTAAAAACTAGGAGTTTATAAATGGCTGACGAAAAAATTGAAACTGTTGAAGAAGCTCAAAAAAGAATTGACTTAATTCAAAAGGAGCTTGATAAATTAAGTGATCTTAACAAGGAGAAACGCGAATCAATCAGGCTCGGAAAACAACGAATTAGGAATCTTGAAGACGAAGTGGACCTCCTGCCCGAAGGCAGCAAAGAACACGAATACGCCATTGAACTCATCAAATTGGAGAGAAATGAAATCGATGGACTGCAGGCTGCGTCAGAGGATCTTCGCGAAGAGAAAAGAAAATTAAGCAAAGAGACCAATAATCTCAAAAAAGCGCAGACGGAAGCAAATAATGAATTCGCGGCCGGCGCAGCAGTCTATGATACACAACTCGATTCCATATTGGGGCTTAGTGGTGGATTTGGAAAGTTTGTTGGTGTTCTTTCAAAAGGGTCAAATGGTCTCAACGGATATGCTGCAGCAGCGCTCAAATCAATTAAAAGTGGCGAGTTGTTGCGTGGAGTTGCATTAAAGTTAGTAGAGGTTAACTTACAGTTTGCGCTAGAGCAAGATAAAGTTATATCAAATTTCAGATCTCAGACGGGCGCCGGCGACGAGTTCAATAATGTTATTAGAGATACTGAAAGAGCAACATTTGCAGCTGGAGTAAGTTTAGAAGACGCAGCAGAAGCTGTTAGAGAATTAAAGAATACCTTTACAGATTTTACTTATTTAAATCGATCTCAACAGCAAGCCGTAACAGAAACAACGGCGCTTCTGAACGAAATGGGATTCAGTTTTAGTACACAGTCTCAGATCATGCAGACTGCCACACAAGCTATGGGAATGTCAGTTCAGGAATCACAACAATTATTAACCGATTTGGCTTCTACAGCAAGATCATTGGGAGTTGATGTAAATACACTTGGTGCGGCCTTTGAGTCTAATAAGGACTTTATTGTTCGTTTTGGTGAAGACGGCCAAGAAGTATTTGAAGAAATGGCTGTTGCGTCTAAGGCGTTGGGCATTGAAATAGGAACTTTGATTGGCGTTGTAGAGAAATTTAAAAAATTTGATTCGGCTGGACAGGCTGTAGGTCGCCTGAACGCTATTCTTGGTGGACCATTCCTAAACTCTATTGATATGCTAAATGCTTCTTATGAAGATCCGATTGAAGGAATTAAGATGCTTCGCGAAGGCTTTGAACAAGCCGGCGTTGCTGTCGAAGATTTATCCGGTGCTGAATTAGAAGCTTTCGCTAGTGCCATTGGTCTTTCAACCACAGAAACAAAGAAACTTCTTGGTGCCTCTAATGAGGAGTTAGAGATTCAAAGACTAAAACAAGAAGAACTCGCGGAACAAGCAGCAGCCACGCAAGCAATTCAAGAAAAGCTTAATAATGCAATGAAGGCGTTTTATGTTAATATGGGACCTGTGGTTGATTTATTGGTTCCTCTTATTGACAACCTAGGTGCCGCTGCCCAAGCAATGGGCAACTTCTTGAATTCCAAGGCTGGACTTACTGCCTTTGGCGCCGTGATGGGTGCCACCTTAGGTGGTGGCATAGGTTTGATGATGGGACTGGCCGATGCAGGCTTGGCTGCCACAGCTGGTATTCCAGTTGTAGGTCCAGCACTCGCTGGTGTTCAAGCAGGTATGGTGGCGAATTTTAAAAGATCTGCTTTGGCTAGTTTGGGCATAGGGGCTCTCGCCGGTGGAGTCGTTGGAGGATTAGGTGGTTTTGGATTATCGTCCTTGGGTGCCGGCAGTCCCGGTCCACAATCTGCTGCAGCTGGCAATACAACAAACTATGCTGGGGAATATGCCAATGGTGGTACTGTTACTGCACTAGTTGGAGAGCGCGGACCAGAATTCGTTGAAATGCCAACCGGTAGTCAAGTTACTACCGCCCCTAAGACAGAGAAGTTGACAAAAACAATAGAGATGTTAGTAAATAAACTAGACAAAATGGGATCCGGAACCCAGCAAATAGCCGTTTATATTGGGCAGGAGAAGATTGATGAGATCGTTGTTAAAGGACTCAACTCGGAGAAAGCAAGATCCGCGTTCTCGCCATATACTAATGCTTAGGAGAAAAATATAAATGCCTGAAGCACCATCATTTAGAAAAGATCCATTTTTTACATTATTTATTAAACATTTGCCAACATCTGAGACGGTTTCATTTGAGGGATGGGTAACAGACTTCTCTGATCAGTTTTCTTCTAACTGGAATTCTCAAAATGTATATGGTCGTATGGATCCATTAGTTACGTTTGAGAATACTCAAAGAACAATATCTTTAGGTTTTGATATCGTGTCTGATAATCAAGAACAAGCGATATCAAATCTTATTAATGTTAATAGATTAATAGAATTTTTATATCCAATTTATAGCTCCGCACCTGGGTACGGTACGAACCAAACGGTCAGAGGATCACAGACAACTCTCAAAGCAGCTCCACTGTTAGGAATGCGCTGGACAAACTTAATTAGCAACCCAACAGGAGAAGATTTTTTGTACGGCTATATAAACGGAGGATTGAATTACAACCCTGATATGAGTGAAGGCGGCTTTATAATTCGTAAAGGCTCGCGAGAGATCCAAAACTCCAAACTAGCAGATGCCGGACAATCATTTGCCGCTGGTCTAGCCAACCCTATATTCGGGGAGGCAACTGCCGCTGGTCTAGCCGCACAGGATCCAAAGTTTAATAGTAAAATTACTAAAGATAACTCCTATATACCTAAAAAATTAAGTATCTCATTTACTTTTGGTGTATTACATACGCACTTAAATGGATGGGATCAAAATAAAAAGTTTGGCGGCGCGGCGGGATTAACTAATAGATTTCCAAACGCTTCAATTGTCAGGGTAACTGATGAAGCCACAACGGTGGGGACATTTGGCGAACAGACAAGTACTTTTGAACACTCAAGAGAAGCTTTGATATTGGAGAATGACTGATGCCTACAAGATATGATAATCGTCAAATATTTTTAAATACTAATGAATTATATGAAAATACTTTTGAAGAAAGAAACGTTAACTCTATTAGGCATTATGATACGGCAGAATTTGCTTACCCTAATGTATCAGAGATAAAAGGATTAACATCTGTTAATCATATTTGGAAAACTGGAGATCGTTATTTTAAATTAGCGATCCAATATTATGGTTCTGCTCAATATTGGTGGGTAATTGCTATGTTTAATCAAAAACCTACTGAGGCTAATCTCACCGTTGGGGACTTGATTAACATTCCATTGCCCCTTCAAGATATTCTGAGATATTACGATAAGTAAGGACTGAGAAGATGGCTTCAACAACTGCTATATTTAAGCATAATGGAATTAACTACAGAGATTATGAGCCTGTTGTATTACAGCTTGTAAGTGAGTTCAAGAACGCAGCGGTATTTCCCGATGCTTTAACTTTATTAGAAGAAAATTATAGCGAGTATTCTGCTTCAATATTTGCCGCTACAAAAGAAGCAGATTTGGGTCCATATTATGAAGGGGAGGGCGAAGGACAAGGTGTTCGAACGTATGAAGAAGCCCTTAATTTAATGCTAACGAACAATTTTGTTGTTGGCATGACTGATTATAGGCAAATAGGTCTTGTTACGGCGATAAATGCTCAATACTATAATTCTAACAGAGTAATAAAGGTAAGCAAGGGCGCGAACTACAACGCGACCGATGAAGAACAACAATCACAATTCTCTTTTGACGCAAATATTGAAGCAGCACCTAGCAATTCTAGTTCAGATGTAGCATACTTGATTGGATCCAGATATGATCTCGCTCTCGCAGGACGTGGAGAAAAACTAAATCTTTCTCTGTACAGTATTCCAGTATTAGAATACTTAAGACGAAAATATCTTCAACAGAAATTCTCAGGAAATTCTATTGAATCAGAGCTGTACATTACTATAGTTGAAGAAATATATAACTTATTGGGAGAGTATGTACTTCCGAGCGATGTTCCCAGATCCGGAGAAACTGGCCGCGGCATAGAACAAGCACGACGTGCCATAGAAAGATATAATAAAGGTCTAGAATTAATTGAATCAACTAAAAATGCTTCTGCTGACGATTTAGGAAATCTTTTAAATAAGTCATTAGTATCTGAGCTTACTAACACTACTATAGTTGTTGATGATGATTTTAAGGCTACATTTAATGTAAATGTAAATTCCTTTTCTAATCCAAATTATGATGTAAAAGTTAAAATATTACAATTATTTGACGTGCTAGAAAGCAAAATAACAGATGAATTTGGGCCTTTGCCGAATTCTGGTCGTTATGGAGGATCTCGCGAGCAGCGAATAGAAAGAGAACTAGGTTATATTTTAGATTGGTTCGGTGCTACTCCAGCGCGCGATGTTCCAGAAGATAGTCCACTACAAGATCTAGAAGTTTCTTCCATTGCGGATTCGGATGTAAAAAACGAAGATCCGTCTCCACTACCAAGATTGAGACCGTATGATTTGCAGTGCTTTTTATATGAGAATATAGGCAAAATAACCAACAAAAGAAGTAATGGCGGCAGTTATACCCCGGAATACCGAAACGTGATTCGGTTAGACAGTAATGGTAACCCCGGCACGGTGCTTAATAGAATTGAAGCTAGTAGCAACTATCCGGAAATTAAATCATTATTAGATATATGTCCGGATGTTTATTCTCTCTTAACACCGTATCTTAAAATTTCAAGAGTTGAATATGATAACAAAGGAAAGATACTGTTAGAAAACAATAAACCTGTTGTTAAGGAGCTTGAGATACCAAACTTCTTAACACAGAATCAAATAGCTAATATTCTAGGTTCAACTGCTGGCCGAGTCCCCGGCGCTGGTATAAAATCCTTTAGTTGGTCGTTGGATGGAGTTCAGCCTGCTGAGGTTGACAACAACATCACGGCTGAATTGGTATTATACTTTCAATCTGTAAACGATTTTTTTAATGGATCGATCGCCGCCGGCCAAGAAAAGCCAAACTTTTTGGATCTGATTATTAATTCGCCGGCTTTGAGAAAAAGCAGGAAATCTTCTGAGACTGAGAAGAAACCGGAAGACAAAACTTGTAAAGAGGATATAAAAAAAGATCTTCTTCATACTGAATACGACGGAAAAGGATTTAGGGTACAAATAACAGCAGGGTGGTCAACACCGCCAATAGAAGCCTTGGTAAGTTTAGTAGGGGCACAGAAAGCAAATCTTCTTGAAGCCGCCATATCTAAGTCTAAAATCACATTATACCTTCAGATGGTACAACATCAGATAAATTTTAATCAAAATGGTAGTTTAGAGTTAACTGTTAATTACAGAGCAAGTTTAGCGGGCCTCTTAAGTGGACGCACAGCAAATATATTTGATGAATCTAGTAAATTAATTGAAGATGATATTGAAAAAGCGCAAGAAGAAATTGAAGAGGTTGAATCTAATAAGAGAATGTTGTCTTCTGATAAGAAGCGAAGACTTGAAGAGTTAACAAAAGAAATAAAAGAACTAAGAAATATTGATAGGAACGTAAAATACAAAAAATTATTACAAGGACTATTTGAAGAAAATAATACAAAAATTTATAATTTGGAAATTAATCCTTTAGAGCTAGCACTTCCCCCCTATGAAAGCTTGACTCCTAAACAAAGATCTGCTAGAGTTAAGAGAAGGCTGTCACAGTCCTTAGATATAAGAACATATGAACAATCAGTTGCTTATCAAAGCACTCTTTTAGAAACTGTTAACAAAAATAAAGCTGGAAACGGGGAAGATACGTCAGAAACTCATACCAATACAGAAATTGATAGATTTGAAGAATTACAAAAGAAAAATATAATTAATATTCCATTTATTTTCTTAGGAGATTTAATAGATAATGTATTAGAGCAGATTAAGAAAAACTATCCTGATGACTTGGGTACTGACGGTTTAGACTTTAAGTTTTTTATGTCTGATGTAGAAATGATTGATCCACTTCAAGCTTTCAAGGTTGAGAATTTAGAAAATCTAATTGATTGTGGCTATAATTTAAGAGATATTAAAAATATTGAACGGTTTTCAACCGAGAATCCTCAAGCTATGACGAATTTAAGCGGGATATTTAGGACAATGAACATAGGGGATATCCCAATATCCTTAGACACCTTTCAGTTATGGTTTAAGAATAATGTAATTAAGTCTGAGAGAATAAATTACTTCTTACTATATTTTATTAAAGATATTTGTAAAGATTTAATATCAACAGCTTTATCTTCTGAGTGTTTCGGAAAAGAATTTAAATTCGAGCAAAGATTCGATAGTCGACCACTGACTTTTACAAAACAAAAAGGTAAATCAAGATTTATTCCCGGGACTACTGCTTACTCTGTTAAAGATTTAGCAGCGGCCAAGCAAAGCGAATTTGAGTCTGTAAACCCAACAAACGTTGAGACCGGATTAATTTTATACTCAACCGACTCAAAACCAAAAGCTCTAAATCCTAAAACACCGGTGATGGATATTGTTAACGGAGTTTATCACCACTACTTAGGATCCTCGTGTGGACTAGTAAAGCAAATAAACTTCCAGAGAGAAGACCAACCTTATTTGCGAGAGTCTAGAATTCAAAAGCAAGGCGCCCTCGGCGCAGAGCAATTAAGAGAACTATATTCGGCCAATATTGATTTAGTTGGTAATGTTTTATACAAAAACGGTATGTTTATATACATTAATCCAAGTTTGTTAAATGCTGATCAAGCCTACTTAGATTATCTTGGACTACATGGATATTATCTTGTAACGAAAGTAGAATCAAAGGTGACACCAAGCAGTTTTGATGTGTCAATACGCGCCCTTCATCAGGCAACAAAATTTGATTCTCAAGAACTACAGCCAACTTCAATTATTGTTAACGAGCCGGACAGTCCAGAAGTAGCACCTCGAAATGCATTGAAAGTTCAAGAAAATATTCAACGCGAGCGTAATAGACAAACTGCGCGGGAGACGGAGGAGAACTTCCGCTCCGGTGGAAGAGGAATAACGGTTCGGTAATGACAACATTCGATTACACAACATTTGATTTACAAAACCCAGACGGAAACAATGGATTATCTTCCTTTGCTCTCTACTTTCAGAGAATAATGTACAAAGAGGCTGTATATCCTACAAATGTAAAAACTCCTCTTGACACTTGGTATGACAAGATGTATTTTGGTAGGGTGGATCAGCTTCAGAACACAGTTATTCCTGTTTACGACAACTTAATAACCTTTAAGACTGTTGGGCGCCAAAATCTTTTTGCCTTAAACTTTGTGGTAGATGCTTTTGAGGAGTTTGCTGCTCATATGAGAAATGCTACTATTCTTGGGGTTTTGAAAACTCAAGCACAGAATACAAATCAAAGTGTACAGGGGCCAAATGACAAAATATATGATATTAAAGCATATCAAGCATACAACGATCCAACAAGGATATACAGCCAGTATACACAACAGCTTTATAATTCATTTGTATCAGGATTGACAGAAAAAGAACGAAACGAGATTACTAATTTTCAAACTTTCTTAAATTTGTGGTCCGCATATCTTATCAATGTTTCCTCCTTTATACCGGTAACAAAAACAAACTACCTACTGACGCCAGTGAATAACTTTTTTTCTTCTGGACTCTCAGTGGCAGTTGATTTAGGCCCCCCAGAAGTTGACTCTTACAAGTATGAGAATTGGATTAATGATCCAAACTTTGATTTCTATATAAGAGCAGCAAAGAAGTTTGGTTTTATTGTTAATAAGAATATGCCTTGGATATTGACAGCAGATCTATTCTCAGATGCCATAAAGAAATATTTTTCTCGATATTATATCCAGTCTCTTAATTCTATTATTACAGAAGATAACTTCTTTGATGCTTATTATGAACAAACGTATTTGACGGATATCAGCAATATTAAGCAACTTACTATTAATGCTTATACAGCTTTTATTCAAAATAATCCACTGTATCAAGAAAAAACATATATACCTAACTGCGATAAATATCGTGTTGTCAACAGAACGAGAAAGACATTACCAGCAAATGTTGATATCTTTATTACAGATAAAGTTTTAATTGATTTGTATCTCTCGATTAGATCTAAAGAAGCAAGAGAGCCTGTACAGATCACTTCGAAGCTTAAGCAGGAGTTATCAAACATCTATTCTATAAGACCAGACAAAAGTCTTGATGGATTAGGAAACGCAGCCAACTATATTAACCTTATTTATCGTGATTACATTTACGACTTTACTACTCTCCTACTAAACCCGGATATTCTAAATGACCTTGACAATCAGGTCAGAACTGGTAAGATAGCAACAGTGGGCAGCATAGCCCAGCAACTTTACTAGGGAGATATCTTGCTTTTTCAGGTTCTTGACGCAAATCGCGATTGCGTCGGCTATTTTGCTAGAAATAAAATAAACTCAACAACCGAACTTCCGCCCCAAGGCTCCACTTGGGAGTATTCAGCACATCTCGGCTCAGGCAAATACGAAATAGCACGTATTTACGCCAACGGTGCGACGATTACAGACGTTTGTCCCGAGCATATGAAGGCTGACTGGGAGAAAATCAAAGAAACGCTTAAATCGTGTCTCAAAGCCTTCAATACTGCGAACCTTTCTTTGAAAGATAACTGCTTTTATGATGTATTGCCGGAATATTTCCTGTATCAGTATCTCGAAGCAAAAAATCAAGTCACAAAGCACGTTCTGGAAAACATTGAGAAGCCAGAAAACTACGATCATATGTTTAATCTTGTAAGAATGCTTGGAGACATAAGTTCTCGGCATTTGAACGTAGATATTCAGCCAATCAAGCATCTTTTGTCGTCTGTAAAGGGAATGAACTTTCATAAGACGCTTCGATCGTCTAACTGGGTGTGTGATTACAATCCTTGGGGCACTGTAACAGGTCGTTTATCAACAAAGCCTAACTCTTTCCCGATTCTTACAATGGGCAAAGAATTTCGTCCTTGTATTAAGCCTACAAATGATTGGTTGTTTGAGTTAGACTTCAATGCTGCTGAACTTCGTGTTCTTTTGGCTCTCTCAGGGAAAGAGCAGCCTCAAAACGATATTCACGACTTCAACGTTGAAAGAGTCTTTAATAATACGCTCACTCGTGATGAAGCCAAAACAAAAACGTTTGCTTGGCTTTATTCTGCGAGTAAAAACACAGAGTTAGAGAAACTATACAACAAAGAATCAGTGCGAGATAAGTATTGGGATGGATGTAATGTTAAGACTGATTATGGTAGAATAATGAAGAATGTTGATGATCATCGTGCCTTAAACTACATTGTTCAAAGCACTACGATCGATATGGTCCATGAACAAGCATATAAGATCTTCAAGTTCTTGGAGAATAAGAAAAGCAACATAATGTGTCTTATTCACGACGCAGTTTACATTGATTTAGCCGAAGAAGATAAGTTCGAAATAATAAAAATGCTTGACTTATTCAGGCAAACGCGGTATGGTTGTTTCACGGTGAACGTCTCCGCAGGAAAAAACCTTGGAGAAATGAAGGAACTAAAGTTATGATCATACACCACCAAAAACTAGTGAGAGATCAAATACCAGAGGCTATTGAAGAATCTGGTAAAGAGTTTTCATTTCATCAGTGTAATAAAGAAGAGTTGATTTCATTTGCTAAAAAGAAGCTTCTAGAAGAAGCACAAGAGTTTGTAGAGAATCCCTGCCCAGAAGAAGCCGGAGATATCTTGGAGATTCTGTTTTTTCTCACAGATACACTGAATATTAGAAAGCAAGAAATCGCCGCACATCGCATTTCGAAGTTTGCTCGCAATGGCGGCTTTGATAAGGGAATCATCTTGGAGTGGGTTAAGGAATGATTGTTGTTGGTTTAGGAAAAGCAGGCTGCAATATTGCGAAGGCTTTCTCAAAGTTTCCTCAATATGAGACACACTCCATTGATACAACCGAAGACGCTGGGATCACAATCTTAGAATGTAAGTCTCACGAAGAGTATGATGAAAAGTTCCCGGCTTTAAACTTAAACATTCAAAATGAAGATGTGCTTGCTATTATCGCCGGCTCTGGTAAGATCTCTGGCGGATCATTACGGTTGTTAGAACAACTACAAAACAACAAAATCACAGTTCTTTACATTGAGGGCGATCTAACGATAATGTCCGATACACAAAAGAAACAAGAGAGAATCGTTAGTTCAGTTTTACAAGAATATGCTAGATCTGGCGCCATAGAGCAAATCATTATGGTAAACAATGCTTATATTGAACGAAGCATTGGAGATATGTCTATCATAGGGTATTACGACACTTTAAATCAGGCAATAGTAAACATTATTCATATGATGAATGTATTCAAGCACTCAGAGCCTGTAATCGGCAACTTTATCACCCCGTCAGAACTGTCTCGGATCTGCACGATCGGCGCAGTTACATTAGAGGGAGACGATTACACCGAATACGAAGAAAAATGGTTTTACCCCTTGACTTATACGAAGGACGTGGTATACTATTATGGTATTGGAGATGACGACCTGAAAAACGACGGGACGCTCTTCAGAAAGATTAACAACTTTGTTAAATCACGCCTTGACACGGGAGCAAATGTGTCGTATGGTGTGTTTAGAACGAGCTACGAACAAAAATATTGTTATTGCATTCGGTATGCGTCTGTGGTACAATACATTGACGAACTTCTAGGCGATCAGGATATTGGCTGATCGTACTTTAACCCACGAAAGGAAATAAAAATGGGTATTAATTTAGATAAAATGCGAGCAAAGCTGGCAGCCTTACGAGGTGAGGGAAAAGGTGGAGATTCTGTTTTCTGGCGACCGGAGGATGGTGATCAAGACATTCGCATTGTTCCTACTGCTGATGGAGATCCCTTTAAGGAGATGTGGTTCCACTACAATGTTGAAAAGGGCGGCTTCCTTTGCCCGAAGCGCAACTTTGGTGATGATTGTCCTGTGTGCGACTTCGCTTCACAGCTTTGGCGTGAAGGCGTAAACAACAACGATGACCAATCCAAGAAGATGGCGAAGTCTCTCTTTGTTCGTCAGCGTTTCTTCTCACCAGTAATGGTTCGTGGTCAGGAAGACCAGGGCATCCGCATCTGGGGATATGGTAAGACTGCTTACGAGAACCTTCTTTCACTTGTGCTCAATCCCGAGTATGGTGATATTACCGACACTGAGGCAGGCACCGACCTAACTCTAACTTACGGTAAGCCCCCGGGAGCACAGTTCCCGCAGACAAAGTTGGTTCCCCGCCGACGTTCATCCGCTCTCTGCGAGGATCTAACTCCGGACAAGTGCGCTGACCTTCTGGACAACATTCCAGACTTCGGCGGTCTCTTTGAGCGTAAGACGACTGATGATGTTCAAGCAGTGCTTGATAACTTTGTTAACGCACAAGTTGAGGATCCCGAGGCTATTAGCAGCGAGACCACAAAGTATGGTAACAAGACAAGCGACACCGAGGTCAATGCAGTCGAAGCCGCGTTCAAGGAACTCGGTTCTCTATAACAAATATCCCACAGGGAGGCACAGGGTTACAGGTGCCTCATTATAGAAAGGAAGAGTTATGACTACTACTACGAATCGACTTGAACAGTTGATTACGCTTCTTGAGGAAGCCCGTGATGATCACGATAAGTTCTTTGACGCTGGAAACAACGCTGCTGGAACCCGGGTTCGCAAGGTGATGCAAGA
>UEXM01001546.1_pt1 | contig 18758 bp, 35 predicted proteins | sample 1796661 | NCBI WGS metagenome assembly UEXM01 (sample SAMEA4772469, study PRJEB27181) | metagenome | reverse complement strand
GTATCAATGTAATTGATCGCCGCCGCCGTTCTGAAGCTCTTTGGTTCGTTGAAAACGAAGTTGAGTGTCGTGACTTTATTGCTAACAGCAAGAAAGGTTTTAGCTCTCTGACAGCTTTACAAGCTGCGATGCGGAAAGCTGCTAAAGCAGATGATGAAACTACCGAAGGTAAAGCTACCGAAGGTAAACCGTCCAATGTTGGACAGTCTGATGACCAGCCTAAGCTGGTTGAACAGTCTAAGCAGTCTATGACTGTTGGACCAATCACAAGAAAAGTTATGGTGAATACCATATTGGCTCAAGCTGCTATCAACAAACTTAATCTGGAAGATATCATTGATGACTTGATGAGCGAATTGAGTAAACGTCATTGGCAAGGTTAATATCTTGGGCAGTCTCTCTGAGACTGTCTGACTATGTTAACTGTATAATCGGAGATTATAATGACTAAAGCTGAAATTCGTATTGCCATAGCTGCCTATGTAGGTTGCAGCGTAGCTCTGGCCTATCTGTTGCTGGTATCCTTTGGATACATTCAAGATGATGGCTATGGAATATACATTCCAAATGTTGGTGGGTATCACATTTCATCTATTGACAAGTAGTATTACATAGTTATATAACACTGATACTTTAGTGAAAGTGTTATATAACATATGTTTAATACTAACACTGAAACAAACCGTCCAATGTTGGACACTTTAAAAGGATGCTAAAATGCAATTGCTTTATCCCAAAGGCTACGATGGTAATGTTGTTTTCGTAACAAGAAAATCAACCATGTCAGGCGAAGAAAATTGCCGCCTGATGTTCTTCACACATCGCCAGTATGACAACTGGAAAAATGGTGGTAAGTGCATACAGGATGCTATGCCACAATTGTCTCCAGAGGATCGTGAGTTCTTGATGACAGGTATTACACCTGACGAATGGAATGAGGCGTTTGCCTAATTGAAACCGTCCAATGTTGGACACTTTTGAAAGGATACAATATGTATCAACGTGACGTAAATGAGATCAAAGCCTTCGTAAAATGGCGTGGCCCAGATGCCTTGGTAGCCAATGGCCTGTTCGTACTGCTTACGATACAAGCTGGCCTGTCCACTGTCCGTGGTAGCATGGTGAAGGTAGAGCGTGACGGCTATGCCGCTGATTGCCTATGGGGCAAAAAGTCAGACGGTTACGAATACCTCAATGACCACAAAGATTACCTATACGGTAAGCTGTACCACATTGCCGATACCAAAGGTTATGAAAGTGTTGAGGCTTGTGCCGATGTCATACAACTGTTTATGGATGTGCCCAATCTTGGCATGGTCAAAGCTGCCTTCCTTGCCCAATGCCTTGGGTTTAACGTAGCCTGTATCGACAGCCACAACATCAAGCGTTTGGGTATCTCACCTAACCTTGTGAAGTCACCACCTGCCGCCATGAAACCTGCCACTGTACGCAAGAAGGTTGAACAGTACGTTGAACTGACCCAAGTTGAGGGCAGCGAGTACTGGTGGAATACATGGTGCGAATATGTGGCTGGCAATCGTGCCAACCGTGCCTTGGATACTGGTGACGTAGTGTCACGGTATCATGTAGAATGTGTAACATATGGATTTGAACATGGTTAAAAAAGTATCTGTGGGGGTTGTAAATCCTGTGGCTAAGGCTATGCTGCAAGAACGCAAAGCCCCACAGGTAGTGCCGCCTAAGAAGGGTAGCAAAGCTAAACGTAACCGCAAACAGGAGAAGTACAGTGCAATACGAGATGCAAAACTTCATCAAGATGACTAAACGAAAAGCGTCCAATGTTGGACAGTCTAAGTTCAATGATGACTGGAAACGTGAACGTGACAAAGAACGCAAACGTAAACAGACATTGCGTAACAGTGTAACCAATTACCGCAGCAACAAGGTAGCCTAACTATGTCAGTATATATGATTTACCAACGTACAAATGTAGACAGTGAGCGCATCAACAGTATGCCAACGTCTGTATATGCCAAAGCGTACTTTGCATTGGGTATGCCCAACAGGGATACCGTAGAAGATGCAGTGCATGACGGTTTGTTTCACAATATGTATGAACCTACCATGATTATGCACGACATTGAAGACAGGGATCGTACACCATTTGAGGCCATCTTTGATGAAGGCAACGGATACGGTGACGGTTCCATCAAGACCGCCAATATCCGTGACCGATACAGTATGTCCGTAGGTGATATACTTGTACAGTTAGATACAGGATATTCCCACGTATGTATGCCAGTAGGATGGCACAGCATTGACCTAACACTTGAACTCACATCAGCAGCCTAAGGAGCTATAACATGACAAACCCAACACAAAATACCCGCCCTGTAGTTAAATCAATGAAGCCTGAATTGTATGTACAGCATACGTATCACATGAAGAAAGCACGTAATTACACATACAACTATGCCGTTATGGACGATTACATCCTACAGAACTGGCACAATTCTACCATAAAAGAAATGGCAAAAGAGTTGAATGAATACGACCAACGTGTAGAGTATCGTATACAGGTACTCAAGGCGGCAGGTTTCTTGGGTATGAAACGTAACATGGAGCGTGGTAAGTTGATGCGTCAGCGTAAGCACCTACTCACATGGCTCAAAGAAGTAGATGCAAAATTAGAAGGAGTAGCATAATATGTTTGTAATTGTAGCAACAAAACCATTGAACGATGGTACAAAGGGTTTTCGTTTTAACTTCTTTGGTAAGAAGGGGCTGATACGTAAGCGTCAGTCTCAATCACGGGGATGGTTCAAGCGTCAACGTATGCAGACATCTGTAGCTTACCACTTTGGTAGACGTACAGTATACTTTTTCAAAACACTTAACACCGCCCGTAAGCTTGGGCACTTTGCAGGATAGGAGATAGTGTGATGACTAACTTAGAACTAAGCACAAATGAACTGTTGATGCTCAAGGAAATGATTGAGAATGACATGGAGATAGGGTCATGGGGTGAGGCGGAATACGATGACGTTGCCCTGATGCAGTATTACCTTGATCGTGCCACGGTGCTAATGAAAGTAAGAGAGGAGCTAGGCTTATGACAAAGACAATAAAAACTGAACTGACCCGTGATGAGGTCATCAAACTATTAGAGTTGTACAACTGCGTAGACTCATTCGTAAATGATACAATGGAGTGTCTGGATGTGCGACTGTCACAACTTAGTGACTTGCAGAGCAAGGCATACGACTTACGATTCATGTTTGACTTTCGTAATCCTATGAATGATTGTGGTCACCCAGCACATTGGAAGCCTAGCGTATTGCCTGACGATCCTACTGCTTGGTATTATGACAGTGAGGTGGATTAATCATGGCTACAATGGCATATGACGTAACGCTTGAGATTGACGGTATCAAATCCTTAGTCAAGCTCGACACTACATATCCCGCTGTGAACAGTTGGAATAGTGCAGTTGAATTTGCAATTCACATGGCTATTCATGACCATCCCGGCACAAAGATTGAGTTCATTGACTGTGCTGAGTACGTACATGCAGAGTACACAAGCTATGGGTACATACATGATGCCCCAATGGTAGTACAATGATTAGCGCAGCGTTAATGTGCTTGGCCCTCAATGTGTATCACGAAGCACGTAGTGAACCGTTGCAGGGTCAAGCCGCTGTGGCTCATGTTGTACTCAACAGGGTTGCAAGTGGACGATGGCCTGACGATGTGTGCTCCGTAGTACATCAAGGCTATGAGAAGGGCAGGTTCAGGTGCCAGTTCACATGGTACTGTGACGGTAAATCTGACGAACCTAAAGAGATAGTGGCATGGTCAAAGTCCGTACTCGTTGCCGATCAAGTACTCAAAGGTGTAGTGCCTGACGTTACCAACGGAGCTACACACTACCATGCAAGGTACGTTAACCCGTACTGGAGTGCATCCCTATCTAAGACTGTGACATATGGATCACACCTATTCTATAGATAGCTTACCGTTACCAGTATAGGGGTGGACATATACTACATAACTATGGCACAGTTGCCGTACATACAATCATAGGAGAACAGTATGCCGTTTGATATTCCAGAATATTTAGACTTTGACGTAGCATTTGAGGACACACGTATGCCCGATAAGAAGTACGTCATTAACCAAAGCACAGGTCAACCACTTGGTATCGTTGGTAAATCTTTCAAGTGCGCATCACATGGTGACTTCTTTCGTGGGGTAGTAGATACTGCTACGGAGACACTATCTAACGATGATCTTGATGGTGCTAAGTACAACTTCAAAACTGCACGTAATGGTGCATGGGCTATGCTTGACATCACGTTGCCTAACGTAACGATGGACATCAGCACCGATAAGTTCGAGACTGAGATCGGTAATCGTATCATCAGCTTGCACGGTATTGATGGGTCATGCAGCAACCAAGTATTCTTTGGTGCAATTGATTTCTTTTGTACCAATGGTATGATCACAGGAGATCACGACAAAGTGCGCAAGAAGAATACATCCAACTTCTCAATGGAGAGCTTCATCTATGAGCTTAACCGTGCTCGTACAGACTTCTACCAGCAAGCACAACAGATGCAGGTGTGGGCACACACTGACCTCAAGTACGTAGACGTAAGCTCTTTGCTTGATGATATGCTGGGGTCTAAGCGTAAGTCCGAGAAGATGTACAGCTTGTATATGCAAGAGGCATCGACCCGTGGTCACAATAAGTTCGCACTGTATAGTGCTATGACTAACTATGCTACCTATGCAGATGAACGCAACGGGTTCAACCTCAAGAACACAGGCAATGATACACAGGCTATGTCTATGTGGTCACGTGAGCAAGAGGTAAGTAAGTGGGTCAGTGATGACAGGTTCCGTTTGTTGGAGGCTGCATAGTCTATGCCTAAGCTACCACGTTACGTACAACAACGAGTGTCACCCTCTGGGGTGATCTCATACCGCTTCAACCCACCACAGTCCCTTGTCGATGAGGGTGTGGTACAACGTGAAGAGTACGGCAGTGACATGAAGGAGGTGCGCAAGATTGTGAAGGAACACAACGCAGCCATTGATGCGTGGAGACATGAGCAGTCTCTTGTTGTACAAGTAAAGCCTAGCAGTAGGGTTACTGACTTGATAAACTTCTACTATCAGTCTAATGATTACAATATGTTACGTGATAACACTAAAGTGGATTACAGATACTTCCTAACTGTCCTCCACCAAACGATGGGTACACGTAAGTATGAATTAGTGACCCCCAAGATTGCTAAGGCTGCGTATGAAGAATGGGTGAAGCGTGGCATTAGTTTTGCTAACCATGCAGCTACCTGTGCAAGCCGTGTGTATAATTACGCAATACAAATGGGGCACACAACACAGAACCCTTGGGCTAATATCAAGCGTAAGTCAGTACCACAACGTAAGGTAGTGTGGAAACATGAAGACGTTATCCGGTTCCTTGATTATGCGTACAGTGATTTTGAGTACAGGAATGTAGGCTTGATTGTGCAGATGGCATACGAGTGGTGCCAACGATTAGGTGACATGCGCAACCTCAAGTGGGAGAACATTAGTCTGTCTAAACAAGTACTTAACTTAGAACAGAGTAAGCGTAGGGCTGACGTAACACTGCCCATCTCTGATGACCTATGTTCAATGCTCAACGACCAACGTAATGACTTTGGTTTTCAAGAGTACGTAGCACCTCACCCACGCCCTGTACAGGGTGCATATGTACCGTATGCAATGGAGAGGCTGTCAAAAGTAGGCCGCAGGGTCATGCGGTTAGCTGGTTTACCAGAGGAACTACGTCTTATGGACTTACGTAGAACAGGAGTTACACAGATGGTTGATGCAGGTGTTCCACTACCCCAAGTGATGTCCGTAACAGGACATGCACATGTGTCTTCTGTGAAACCATATCTAAAAAATACGTACCACTCTGCAAATAGTGCATTGACACAGAGAAATGTAAGTGTACAATCGAGTGGTAGCGAGTAACACAGAAAGTGAATAGTACTTATGAATATAAATAACATTATAAGTGATCTATCATTAGTAAATGGTGAGACAAGACGTATGACTTGTCCATCATGTAATACTAAGAATACGTTTACTGTTACAAATAACATGGGTACTATCATGTGGAATTGTTACAAGGCAAGTTGCTCTGTATCAGGTGGCACTCGTACTACACTAACTGCGGATGACATACGTAGATCGTTAGGTCATGTTGCAGAAGAGACACACGTATCAACATTCGTTAGACCCGATTCGTTTGTACGTGATTACAATAAAATTGCAGGTTTCTGTGAACAATGGGAACTTGATGCACAACAGTTAGGACTTATGTACGATGTGAAGGAACATCGTGTGGTGTTCCCAGTTGTACATGGTGGAGTTACTGTAGACGCTACGGGCAGATCACTTGGTAATCGTATACCCAAGTGGAAGCGGTATGGAAAAAGTGTATTGCCATACTGTTCTGGACGTGGTAAAACTGCGGTAGTCGTTGAGGATTGCATAAGTGCTGCCGTTGTAGGTGATGGTGGTGTATATGTTGGGGTAGCAGTGTTGGGTACATCGTTGTCTAATGGACACAAGGAGTACTTATCGCAGTTTTCAACGGCAATAATTGCACTAGACCCTGACGCACTACCCAAGACACTGCAATTTGCAAAGGAATTACGTGGCTATGTTGACACCGTAAAGGTACTCAGGCTACAAGACGATATAAAATACCGAATGCCAACCGACATGGCAAACCTTTCATCACTAGGAGAATAACCCAATGGAACTATCCCTTATCCGTAGCTTGATGGACAAGACTTTCTATGACGATCACCGTGGCGCACGTTGCCCCGACCGATTGTTCAGCAAGGATGTCCGTAAGATCAAGCAAGCAATCGACACAGCAATGGATCGCTACGAGCGTACCGTTACTCCAGCAGAGATTGAGGCTCTGTTCATGGCGAACAACCCTACCCTCACAACGGCACAGAGACAGGCGTACAGCCACCTGTTTGTACAGGTGAGTAAAGAACAGCCAATGGGCAGTGACGTAGCACAGGAGGTGCTATCCAAGCTGTTCCAACAGGTAGTAGGCGAAGACATTGCCAACCTTGGCTTTGACTATGTAAACGGTAGCAAGTCTAGCCTTGACCCGCTACGTCAGATGCTTGAGCAGTATGGTGATGACTTCACCCCCAACCTCAAGGTTGAGTGGGAGGACATTGACCTTGATACAATCATTGCAATGACTGACCTTGAGTCACAGTGGACATTCAACATCCCTACGTTGACACGTAAGGTTGAGGGCATCAATGCTGGTCACTTGATTGAGGTAGGTGCACGTCCGAATACAGGTAAGACATCCTTCCATGCCTCACTTGTAGCTGGGCCTAACGGCTTTGCATGGCAGGGTGCCAAGGTAGTTGTACTGTGTAATGAAGAAGGCTACCACCGTGTAGCTCACCGCTACATTACAGCCGCTACAGGTATGGACAAGCACGAGATCGTTAAGAACAAGACACAAGCTATGGCAATCTTTGCCAAGATACGTGACAAGATCATGTTCAAAGATGCAACAGGACGTGACATGAACTGGGTTGAGTCAGTGTGTAAGTCTTACAAACCTGATGTAGTTATACTGGACATGGGTGACAAGTTCGCACGTACTGCTGGGTTCTCACGTCCCGATGAAGCACTCAAGGCTAATGCCATTCATGCCAGACAGATTGCCAAGCAACAAGACTGCGCAGTATTCTACATGTCTCAGCTATCGGCAGAGGCAGAAGGTAAAGTCGTACTCAACCAAGCCATGATGGAGGGATCACGTACAGGTAAGGCGGCGGAAGCTGACCTCATGATCATGATCTCCAAGAACCCTACAGTTGAGGGACAGGAAGAAGAAGACAACCAGCGTCACATCAACGTAGTTAAGAACAAGTTGTCCGGTTGGCACGGTATTGTACACACCGACTTGGAGTACAAGATTGCACGGTACGTATCATGATTGACGTTTCAACTCTCATAGAGATTGGTTTCATCGTATGTATAGGTTTCGTAATATGGGATCAACACAAGCAACGAGAGAGCATGGCGACATTTCAATTGGCGTTACTTGATATGATTGATAAACACAATCAACTTGCAGATGTAGTAGTTGAAATTGATGAGGCACTTGAGGAAGTAGAGGAGGCAATACAGTGATCACACAGGAAGACATAGATGCCTTTCGTGATATGACGGAAGATTGTGTGCAAGAAGGGTACGTCTACGTAATTACCAACAAGGCTTGGCCCGATTGGGTAAAGATAGGCAGAGCCATTGATGCCAACGATAGACTACGAGCGTACCAAACAAGCTCACCTCTACGTGACTATCAGATTGTACATTCTGTACACTTTGAGGATGTCAATGCAGCAGAGCGCAAGGCGCACTTGATTGCAGCACGAATGACTGGTAAACCTTGGAATAAGGTTGATAATGGTGAGTGGTTCAGGCTCACACAGGAACAAGCGGTAGAGGTATTGAGGGAGGTGACACTTGATTAAAGTAACATACATTGACCACATGGGTAGTGACTTGACTGTAGCTAACGCAGCACGAGTGTCATTCGGTAAGACATCTGAGATGGAGGATGATCCTTGGGGGCCACCACGTCTCAAGAAGAAAGATGATAAGCTGATCCGATACCTAGCCAAACACAAGCACATCAGTCCCTTTGGGCATTGCTTCGCAAGCTTCCACGTCAAGGCTCCAATCTTTGTAGCACGGCAGCTAGTCAAGCATAAGTTCTTGAGATGGAACGAAATATCTAGGCGCTACGTTGATGATGAACCTGAGTTCTATGAGCCTGATGTATGGCGTGGACGTAGCTCTGACAAGAAGCAGGGTAGTGACGGTGTAATAGAGTTAGACAAGATGTATACTTACGCCCCGTATAAACATATAAGGGATGTATTCGAAGCAGAACCTAAAAAGTATGGGGTGTATAAAGATAGCATAGTTCCTGATCTAAGCCTGCTTGATGAGGTACATGAATGTGATGAGTATGTCATAGCTATCTATAGAAAGCTTATAGCGGCTGGCGTAGCACCTGAGCAAGCACGTATGGTACTGCCACAGTCTACTATGACTGAGTGGTACTGGTCAGGTAGCTTGGATGCCTTTGCTGATATGTGTAACCTACGTTGCAAGCCTGACACACAGGCAGAGACACGAGAGGTAGCTAAACAGATTGACCATAAGATGATTGAACTATTCCCTGTATCGTGGGATGCGCTAACGGAGGAGAACAACAATGATTAAATATGAAGTAAAGGTGTTCCCTTGTGGTACTAAATATTGGTGCTTAAATGGTAACTTGCACCGTGAAGATGGTCCTGCTGTTGAGCATGCTAACGGTGATAAGCGTTGGTACTTAAACGGTAAGCTTCGCCGTGAAGATGGTCCTGCTTTTGAGTGGGCTGATGGTACTAAGTTTTGGTACTTAAATGGTAACCTTCACCGTGAAGATGGGCCTGCTATTGAGTATGCTGATGGTACTAAGAAGTGGTACTTAAACGGTGAGGAGATGACAGAAGCTGAACATAAGGCAGAGTTGAAAGACTTGATGAAGAAGGAGGATGACGATGAGTGAAGTTAAGATAACTGAAATAACTGAGCATGAGGATGGCAGTGCTACATTGCAGGTAGAGTGCGACCCAGAGACATTCGCAGCCATCTTTAACGTGGGCTTTGTGTCGCTGATTAAGACAGGTCTATACTGGGAGACAGAAAATGATAAGACCAATGAGTGATGAAGAACGTAAAGCATCCCAACATCGTGATGAAAAGAATGGCTGGCGTAAATGTGTCAGCTGTGGTAATGCAAGTAAGTCCACGTGGTGTGGCTTTTGTTTGGAGGAAGAGTAATGAATTTCAAAGAGATTGTAATGTCGGAACACGAGACGGACAACGTAAACAACCCGGCCCACTATGGCAAGGGTAAGATAGAATGTATTGAATACATTGAAGATTTCTTAACTACTGAGGAGTACATAGGTTACCTTCGTGGTAACATAGCTAAGTATCTACACCGATGGCGTTATAAAAACAAACAGGAAGACTTGTTGAAATCTCAATGGTACTTAGAACGACTGATACACTTACAGAATAAGGAGGTCTTGTAAAATGAGCACAGCGTCACAGGCGGCAGAGATTAAGTTGTACAACGCAATGATCCAAAGCAATCTCACAGTAAATGAGGCGGTAGAGGCTATGAAACGGTACGCAAATGATAAAGATTTTGAAGAGGCACTTGACAGGGTGTATAAGAATGATACATTACTGACAGATGAATGGGACGTTTGGTCCTGATACGAGGAGAATACATGAGACACCTAACACTTGACGTAGAAAATACAACGGTCAAACGCAATGGCAAGTTACACCTTGATCCGTTTGAGCCAGAGAATACGTTGGTGATGGTAGGTATGTTGGAAGACACTGGCGTTGAAACCATTGTCACGTTTGATCATGCAGACCATGCACCTACCCCCAATGGTCACCGCATTGTACAAGATGCACTAGACAATACGTCTTTGCTTATTGCACACAACGCACCACACGATTTGCTGTGGTTGTGGGAGTCCGGGTTTACCTATGACGGTAACGTATACGACACCATGCTTGGCGAGTATGTATTACAACGAGGTCAGAAGCAACCCTTGTCCCTTGATGCATGTGCTGAACGGTACGAGCTTGCAACACAGAAACAAGATACACTAAAGGAGTACTTCAAGAATGGATATTCCACACGTGATATACCTCACGATGAACTATCGGAGTATTTGTCACACGATCTACATGCAACTCAACAGTTGTACAATGTACTTCAAGAATCATATCAACGTAGCCCATCACTAGTGCCTACGATTGAGCTTACCAATCAACTTGCATTACACCTTGCTCGTATATATCAACGAGGTTTCAAGGTTGATCTCAATGCCCTTGACGATGTTCGACAAGAGTTTGAGAGTGAGCGTAACATGCTCAAGATCGCACTGGAGGAACAGGCAGCAGACTTGATGGGTGACAGACCTATCAACCTCAATAGTCCAGAACAACTGTCATGGGTTATCTACAGCCGCAAGCCACAGGACAAAAAGGTATGGGCTGACCTGTTCGATGAACGTATGCCGGACGCAGAGTACAAACGCACAGTCAATCTATACAGTGAGAAGTTATATAAACAGAAGGCACATCAGTGCAGTGTATGTTACGGTAGTGGACAGATACGTAAGCAAAAGAAAGACGGTACACTGTACGCTAGAACAAACAAGTGTGTAAACTGCGACGCCACAGGTTATATCTTTACGGATAGCCGCACGGTAGCAGGGCTAAAGTTCACACCCCCTAACTCCAAGTGGGTTAGTGCCAACGGTTTTGGTACAGGCAAGGACAATCTAATATTCTTGGAGGGTATCGCACGGTCACGTGGTATGGAGGAAGCGGAGACATTCTTACGTAATGTACGTAGACTGTCTGCCGTTGAGACTTACCTCAGTAGTTTTGTTGAGGGTATATCCACACACATGAAGCCAGATGGCTTGCTGCATGTACGTTTACTACAGCATCGTACAGGTACAGGCCGACTGTCAGGTGCAGACCCTAACATGCAGAACATGCCACGTGGCGGTACGTTTCCTGTCAAGAAAGTGTTTGTGTCACGATGGGCTGGCGGCAAGATCATGGAGGCTGACTTCGCACAGCTTGAGTTTCGTGTTGCTGCATTCCTATCGCAAGACATGACAGCTATTGATGAGGTAGTCACAGGCTTTGACGTACACAGTTATACTGCACAGGTTATTACAGATGCAGGTCAACCTATGTCACGTCAAGACGCCAAGGCACACACCTTTGCTCCTCTGTATGGGGCCAGTGGTTTCGGTAGGTCAGAGGCAGAAGCGGCATACTACAAGCAGTTTACGACAAAGTATTCCGGTGTAGCTGGCTGGCACAAGCGTCTTGCAACTGAGGCACTCAACACTGGCATGATTACCACACCATCAGGCAGGGAGTTTGCCTTTCCTGATGTATCACGTAGACGATTTGGAGGTGTGACATATTTCACACAGATTAAAAATTATCCTGTCCAATCGTTTGCAACGGCTGACATAGTACCAATATCTCTGATATACATTGATAAGTTACTGACAGCGAACAAGCTACGTAGCTGCGTAGTAAACACGGTGCACGACTCAATTGTAATTGACGTACACCCAGATGAAGAGGACATGGTACTACGAGTAATACAAGCTGCAAATGACAAGCTGATCCCTATCGTCAACAGAAAGTGGGGTATAGATTTCAACATACCACTTCTGCTTGAGGCAAAGATCGGCCCGAATTGGCTTGACACAAAAGACGTAGCGTGATATAACTAACTTTCGTTTATTCAAAAGGAGACTACAAACATGAATGAAGTAGCAACAATCGACACTAACAATTTCTCTGCAATGGCTAAGGCTATGGGTATGGAGGCAGATGCCCCCAAGACAAGTAGCAAGGCAAGCACACTTGCACGGTTGCGTATCCACCATACACCCATCATGGGTCAGCAAGAGATTGGTGGTAAGATGAAGAACGTAGAGGTCATCTCAGGTGGTGCATACAAACTGGAGATACCTGATGGCCCTACGTACTATGCAGAGAGTGTGGCTATCCGCCCCTTCCTACAACGATTTATGTACAAGAAGTTCATCAAGGGTAATGACAACACAGCTAACCGCTTTGTGAAGACAGTCATGGCTAATGATCTTAATGGTGACATGAAAGATAACGATGGTGGCTTCAACTGTGGCAAACCTGCAGGGTTCATCAAAGATTGGGCGGCACTGCCAGATCACATGAAGGACTTGATCAAATCAATCAAGCGTGTTCGTGCAATCTTTGGTACTGTGGAGTTGGTCAACCCTACAGATGCAGATGGTAACTCTGTAGACGTAGACACTACACCATTCATCTGGGAAGTAGACAATCGTGATGCCTTTAAGACTATGGGTGATCAGTTTACTAAGTTATCCAAGATGCGCCGACTACCACCACAGCATCACATCATGTGTAGCACTACTGAAGTACCACTACCAAATGGTAGCAGCTTCTATGTACCTAACGCAGACCTTTACTTGGGTACTACACTGGACATGGACAACGATACACAGGAAGTGTTCGGCAACTTCATGGCATGGATTCAGAATTACAATACGTACATCTTGAATACATGGGATGAGAACATGCACAAGAACGAAGACGTTGATGTAGATACGGTGGAAGCATTCGTTGACATTAGCGAAGAGGACTTTGCATAATGAACCACCCCGCTGAACTGGCAATCAATCAGTATCTGGAAGATGCTACATCCGGTAAGTCAACAATGTCCGAAGAGACAATTGAACAAGTTGGCAAGGATGTAATGGATGCTATGAGACGCCAGTTCGGCAGTGGTAAAGGGCGTGACGAGTTTCGCTTACGGATGTCTAACATTGGTAAGCCTACTTGTCAGCTCTGGTTCGCTAAAAATGAGCCAGAGAAAGCCCTACCATTGCCGACCACATTCGTAATGAACATGTTACTTGGGGACATCGTTGAAGCTGCATTCAAAGGTATCCTCAAGGAAGCTGACGTTCCATACGAGGATGAAGATAACTTCGTTACACTAGAGATAGGAGAACACAAAATCAAAGGCAGCTATGACTTGGTAATGGATGGCAGAGTAGATGACGTTAAGTCCGCATCTGATTGGTCATACAGAAACAAGTTTGAATCCTTTGAGACACTCAAAAAGAGTGATCCATTCGGATACGTAGGGCAGTTAGCCGGGTACGCTAAAGCATCAGGTAAAAAGGTAGGTGGCTGGTGGGTAGTCAACAAGGCTAACGGTAACATCAAGTATGTACCTGCAGACAGCATGGACTTTGACGGAGAGCTACAGAAGTTGGAAGAAAACATTGACACAGTAAATGCCAATGAGTTCAAGCGTTGCTTTAGTCCTGTACCTGAGACATTCCGAGGTAAGCCATCCGGTAACATGGTACTGAATGACAACTGCAAGTTCTGTGACTATCGGTTCTCGTGCTACGACATTGAGGAGTTACCCTCTAAAGTATCACAGGCACGTACCAAACCTATTGTAGCGTACATCAAAGAAGGAGCATGATAAATGAAGGCATCTCAATTTGCTGCCGCCATGAAGCATGGGTATAGGAGTGGGCTTGAGCTTCGCACCAAAGAGTACCTTGTAGAACATAATGTAAAGTTTAAATACGAAAAGGTAAAGATAGAGTGGGAAGACCTCATGTACCGTACCTACACCCCAGACTTTGTGCTGGGTAACGGTATTATAATTGAGACAAAGGGGTTGTTTACGGCGGATGATAGACGTAAACATTTGGCTGTTAAGGAGCAGCACCCTAAGCTGGATATACGATTTGTTTTTACGAGTAGTAAACGCAAGTTGAGTAAGGGTGCTAAAACTACCTATGGACAATGGTGTGAAAAGAATGGTATAAAATACAATGACCGCATCATTCCAGAAGATTGGTTGCATGAGAAGGGCAAAGACATGCACCCTGCACTAATACATTGCCCGTACAAGAAAGTTAAAAGGAGACAGAAAAAATGAATGAGGATGAAAACCTTCCCGTGTTCGTAGACTTTGACGCAAATGATTACATCATTCGTTTGTCTCCGTTCTTAGATGAACAAGGTAACTGGACAGGTGAGTTGATGGTAGGCAGTGTTACCACAGGTGAGAACAACCTGAGTGATGAAGATCATTTCAGTCTCATGCAGCTAACACAACTTGTCTGTGCATCCGTACCTGCCCTTGAGGAGAGTGAGCAAGTACGTAAGATACTTACTTCTATAGTAGAAGATATTTCCTACGATGAACCAGAAGTAGTTGAGAGTAAAGTACAAGAGGTAAAAGAAAATGTCATACGTGTTAATTTCTAATACAGGAGAATACTAATATGATAGTTAAAGTATTTCTTACGTTAGACATAGATGAAGATGACTATCCAATGCCTACAGACGGAGCCGTTACGGAAGAAGTAGAAAGTGTACTACACGAACTAATCTTTGACGTAGACGGTTGGGAAATAAAAACAGTAAAAACAATATCGGAGTAATACAGTATGAGCAATCAACTACCAACAGACTATCAAGCGTTCATTCACAAGTCTCGGTACGCCAAGTACTTTGATGGCAAGGGCCGTGAGTCATGGAGTGAAACAGTAGGACGCTACATGGAAAACGTAGTACTAAAGACCGTAGGGGGAGTCAAGAACAGTTATCTAACCGATCTTGAGCAAGCCATCCTTGGGCAAGACATCATGCCATCTATGAGGGCTATGATGACAGCTGGCCCAGCATTAGATCGTGACAACACAGCAGGCTACAACTGTAGCTACCTACCCGTAGATGACCCTAAGTCCTTCGATGAGGCTATGTACATTCTCCTCTGCGGCACTGGTGTCGGGTTCAGTGTCGAGCGCCAGTTTATCAGCAAGCTCCCAGAAGTGCCTGAGTTGTTCGAGAGTGAGTCTATCGTTGTCGTTAAGGACAGTAAGGAAGGCTGGGCTAAGGGGTTCCGTCAAGTTCTTGCACTCCTATGGGCTGGTGAAATTCCTAAGTGGGATGTGTCACAGGTACGCCCTGCAGGTGCAAGGCTAAAGACATTCGGTGGTAGGGCATCTGGACCTGCCCCTCTTGTAGAGTTGTTTAATTTTGCTGTGTCTACCTTCAAGGCGGCACAAGGACGCAAGCTTAGCTCTATGGAATGTCATGACCTGATGTGCTTCATTGGTCAGATCGTTGTGGTTGGTGGTGTGCGCCGCTCTGCTATGATTTCACTGTCCAATCTAAGTGATGACCGTATGCGTCACGCCAAGTCAGGGCAATGGTGGGAGACTGCAGGGCATCGTGCCTTGGCTAATAACTCTGTATGCTACACTGAGAAGCCAGACATGGAAACATTCATGCGTGAGTGGCTTGCGTTGGTTGAGTCAAAGTCAGGTGAGCGTGGCATCTTCAACCGTGAAGCATCTAAGAAGCAAGCAGCTAAGTTTGGGCGGCGTGATCCTAACTATGAGTTCGGGACCAACCCGTGTTCGGAAATAATTTTGCGCCCATATCAGTTTTGCAACCTAACGGAGTGCGTAGTACGAGCAACGGATACCCTGCAAGACCTTGAGCGTAAGGTAAAGTTGGCTACCATCTTGGGTACGATTCAGTCTACCATGATTAAGTTCCCCTACCTACGTAAGGTATGGCAGAACAATACAGCAGAAGAACGGTTACTTGGTGTGTCTATGACGGGCATTATGGATAACCCTCTAATGACAAACAAGAACAAAGGATTGGAGAAAACACTTGAGCATCTTCGTAACATCGCTGTTAATACTAACGCTGAGTGGGCTGAGTTGCTTGGCATCCCTGCTAGTGCTTCTATCAGCTGCGTTAAACCTTCCGGTACAGTATCGCAACTGGTTGATTCCGCCTCTGGTATTCACGCTAGGCACAGCCCCTATTATATTCGTACTGTCCGTGGTGATAACAAAGACCCTCTGACACAGTTCATGATTGATCAGGGCATTCCTAATGAACCTTGCGTTATGAAGCCTGACTCTACTGTAGTGTTTAGCTTCCCAGTGAAGTCACCTGAACAGGCAGTAACACGCAATGACATGACTGCAGTAGAGCAACTTGAGTTATGGCTTACGTACCAGCGACACTGGTGCGAACATAAGCCAAGTGTGACTATCTCAGTACGTGATTCTGAGTGGATGGCTGTAGGTTCATTTGTGTACGAACATTTTGACGAAATGTCAGGTGTATCTTTTCTGCCACACTCTGAACATACTTATCAACAAGCCCCTTATCAAGAGTGTACAAAAGAAGCATATAAAGAGATGCTTGATACTATGCCAGACAGTATTGATTGGGGTATGCTATCTGAGTATGAGAGTGAAGACAATACAGTATCCATGCAAACTATGGCATGCTCAGGTGACTCTTGCGAAATCGTAGACCTAGTTTAGGTAAACAGAAATCACCCTGCATAAAGGTTTGTTTCATAGAAAACGATCTTTGTGTAGGGTGTTACAGAAGTATAGATGAGATACGAGAGTGGCCCATCATGACGGACGAACAACAAATTAAACTATTACAGGAGTTAAAAGATGTACGTAATAATAACGAGAGATCAATGTAACTTCTGCGATTCAGCAAAGGCTCTGCTAGATGCAGCTAACACATCTTACACAACATATAATATAAGTACAGTAAGTAGTAAATGGATATTGTATTTACTTAAAAGATCAAGTATAACAACAGTACCACAAATATTTAACGATAAAGGGGAACACATTGGCGGTTACAAAGAACTAAAAGAATATATAACGAAACAAAACGAGGAGTAATACTCATGGCATACAGAAAACCTTTTTCAAAAAATCTCTATGGCAAGTATGACGGTGTGGCTAAGGACACATTGATCAATCACCTACTCAAGGATGGTCACGTACTGGTAGACAGTTCTGAATCCTATGATGCTGACGTAGTGACAGAGAAGCTAGGTGAGAAACACTACAGCGAAGCCGAAGTAAAGACTGCATGGAAAGGTGATTGGCCTACCAATTGGGCTGAGATACGTATACCAGAGCGTAAGAAGAAGCTACTGTCAAAGCACGGTAACAACCTAAAGTTTTATATCTTCAGTGGGGATATGGCTAAGGCTTGGTGCATTGACAGTAAGCTACTTACTGACGACAAACTACGTGAGGCTACAGGTAGGAACATCTACAATGGAGAACAGTTCTACCACGTTCCGTATACAGAGGCAGAGTTGATCAACGTAGCATGAGGAGTATAGCTTATGAATATTCGTACAAGAGAACAGCGTGGACTAGGTAAATATGATGCACCTCTAAGGGTACAGCAGACGATGGGTTACAATAGTTTTAAAAGAGGTGAGCATGTTAACCCATACCCTACAAATACTATGCAGTACCGTGAGTGGAATAGGGGCTACAACAAAGCCTACTATGACAATTTAAATTGGGTAAGGAAATATGAGTCTAAAACAAGAGGCAGAAGAGTTTTTAAAGGAGAAGTACAACATGTCTGATTTCAATTCGTACCAACGTAGTGCATCTAAGACCGCCATCTATCCAGATGAGCATCGTATCTTGTACCCTGCGCTTGGGTTAGCAGGTGAGGCAGGGGAAGTAGCCAACAAGGTAAAGAAACTTGTACGAGATGGGCCAGATAATAGACCCGACACTTGGCGAGAGGACATTGCAAGTGAGATAGGAGATGTACTATGGTACTGTGCTGCACTTGCTACTGACCTCAACCTTACGCTTGGTATGATAGCAGGTCAGAATGAGGCTAAGTTAGCTGCCCGTAAGAAGTCAGGCACTATTGGTGGCAGTGGCGACACACGATAGACAAAAATAAAGGGGGCTTAATTGCCCCCTCTTTTATTTAGTTTCGCTTACTTCCTAATGCTTTTCTGTTAGTGGCTTGACTTTGTTTAGCCCGGACAATTAGACGTTTTAGTGTGTCCGTATCTAAAAGGTCTATGTCTTTATCACTGTCTAACCGCATATTAGCAACAGCCATTTTTCTAAACTGTTTAGGTATTCTGTTATATTCAGAAGTTAGTCGGGAGTATTCATCCGCTTTAACATTAGAAAACTTTTTAATGTTTCCCTT
>UEXM01000532.1_pt1 | contig 18761 bp, 3 predicted proteins | sample 1796661 | NCBI WGS metagenome assembly UEXM01 (sample SAMEA4772469, study PRJEB27181) | metagenome | reverse complement strand
GCACTACTACCTACACCACCGGCAAATGAATAAACTAGACCATCTAATACAGCGTGACCACCTGTTACAGTAAATGTATTATTACCAGTTCTCTCACAGATACCGGGTAGATTCTCCGGTTGCAATCTATTACTCGCCGCTTTAGCCGTATCTTCTTCTAATATGATACCGTTTCCGTGTACCCCTTCAAGAAGATTAGTTAGTGTTGGTGAAGTAATATGGTCACCATCTGCTAAACCATCCACCGGTTGAGCCGTTCCGCTAAGCGTCATGTTATGATTTGTATGCCCCGATAATGGATTTCCTGTCATTATATCACCTCTAAACTTATTTCTATTTTAACTTCGTTTTGTGTTGTTTTGATTAATGGTCTTGTGTTGTATCTTGCTATACAAGAAAACACACCATTTGCATCTTTACTTAGTAAGACTACTTCTTTTATTGTATCTGTAAATGCATCTGCAATTGGTAGGCTTGCCTCTATCAGTAAAGTAGTATCATCTACTATAGTAACTATAGGTGTTAAAGTAATAGCAGGTCTTCCTGCACCCCCATCATCATTAGTAGCAGGTGTACCATCAAATCCTAATACTAATGTATTAATTGAAGATTGTAATGTATTAAGTAATGTAGATTTTATTCTAGTTGATACGGGCATTATAATCACCTTCTATTTCTTGTGTTTTGTTCATACCAATAGGTAAACCACTCTTCCCTATTTGGCCTCTTGTGTTGTTACCTTTAACACCACCTATAAGGAAAGCAGTTGTAGATACTATTCTTTCACTAACCCTTACTACAGTTTTTATTTGTATTCTTCCAAACATAGTAATATTTTCTTTTAGGTTTTGAATGAAAGAATTTGGATTAGTTTCATTACTCTCCATACTTATTCCCTCATTTATTCCTTGTAATATACCCTCTAGTCCAGTATCAATTGTCAAAAGAACTAAATCAGCACTCCTTCTCAAAGGATGATGTACAACCTCAGTAATTACATGTTGAGTACCACCATAATCAATTGCCATGCCGGGTCTTAAATCATTTAAATTAACATGACCTTGACTTGTTATTGAGCCGCTTTCTAAAGAATTAGCACGAAGTATTTGTCTACCAACTCTTCTAGCGGCCATGGTAGTGTTTACAGTTGCATCAAAGATTGGTTGACCTTCTATTACCTCGCCATTTACTCCGCTTTGTCTATCAGTATCATCCAGTGTTACAATTACAGAATCATTCAAAGCAAGGGGTTTACCTTGAATTGTAATTCTGTTAGGTATGTTTGCTACTTTGTCATTAGATTGAGAACCAGTTTTCATATTTGGGTCTACATAAATATTCGATTCGCTAAAACTTATCGGCACATAAATCATATTACCAAATCTATCTAACATAGTCATTCTTGTATCATGTCTACCAAGGAATCTTAACGCTGACATAATATTTATTTTATTGAAATCTTTTGCTACAAATCTATTAGAATGTTTTCTATCATCACTTTTCTTACTATTTGTTTTAGATATGTTAAAACTTGTAAGGCTACTATTTGTAATAGATTCACCTAATTTTATTGCTAAATCAGTAGTTCTAAACCCGACATCAATAGGTTGACCTAATCTAATTTCGTTACTATTGAATCCTATATCGGAAAGTGATTTGTCTTTCATATTGGTTAAATTAATTTTATTACCATCTACTGTAGAAGGAAGAAGTCTTTCACTTTGTGCGTGTGCGTTATACAATAGAGAAGGTAAATTGGTTGATGAAATAATTTCAGCGTTAAAGAACGGAATTGCTGTTGAAGAATGTCCATCCCCACCTTTGTATAATAGTTCAACAAACGATTGTCCTTCTACGATTCTAAATGTAGTATCGGGCATGACTTGAATTTCTTGATAATATTTATCCGCTTTGTATAATATATTATTACTTTCACTTTTATTTATTTTAGTAAAATGAACTGCGTTATCTACAAACACCGGTTTACGAACATGTTTCATAATATTGGAAAAAGTTTCAGTTCTCCCATCGTAAATATTTTTAATCAACCTACCCACTTAATCAACTCCCGTCACCTGTATGGTCACCATCATTAAACGACACATCACCCTTATGTCCTTTAGGATGAAGGGACTGACTAAATCTTGGTTGTATAGTAAAATCTTTTCTTGTAGTTTTAGTACCATCTTCATTAATAGTTTTCTTTCTACTAGCATCGGCCCTGTAATGCTGTAATGTATTTTCACTAATTACTACTCTTCCTACAGTATTATTCATCGAGGGTATTCTTCTTACTGTATCTGTATATGCAATACCCTTTGTATCTATATCCGATAAAGTAGGATTGTTTCCTTTTAGTACCAATTGAGTATGTGCTAAAGTATTATTGTAGATAGGCGCATAAGGTGGATTGGTATCGGGGTTAGTTGCTCTTAGATAAAATCCTGCGGATGCTTTAGCATTAGGCATATCATAAGCAAATATACCGTACTTACCACCTACGGTAAGTTGATGAATACTCATAGCACTATAACTCGCTACATACTGTGGACTACCGGAATGTAAGTTCATCGCATTAAAAAATTGTACACTTGAATTATTTATTTTTCTAATAGGTCTTAACATCAGTGATATTTCTCTTTCTGTTTTATTTGCATCCGCATTGTATATTCCCGTAAAATAAGGATTAGGAGATTTATATTGGTTAGGAATAGTGATTCCGTATTTTATAGAAAGATAACTTTCCCATTGTAAAATTTCATTGTCAGTAAGATGCCTATTAAATTGTATAACCTCGGCAATTTTACCTATCAATGGTGCAGAAGATGTACCTAATGTACCTATGCTTTGAGGGTCAGCATTAGATTTGTGAAAAGCGGGTGTTAAAGTTTGCACTACTGTACCATCAACTCTTAGTGTTTGTGCGGTCACAGTTCCACCTGCACCGTTTCCGCCGTCTACAAACATAGTAAGTAAATCCGGTTGATTAAGACTTATACTACCTGTTGCCGACCTTGCGGCACTCCAAGATGTATCTGCCCCCGCCCAAAATTCCCATTGATGACCCGCAGAACTACCGTCGCCCGTCATATCAGCATACAAATTATAACCCGACCTTGTGACAGGAGAGGAACTTCTACTTTCATATCCTAGTTGGAAAGCATCATTATCATTAGTCACAGACATAACCATAAATATAGTAAATTCATTAGTGTTTAAATTAGTATCAAAAGCAAGAGATAGTTGGTCGCCACCATCAAAACTTAAACATGGTCTATTATTGAATGTTGCATCGGAGGCTACAAATGTTGGTTTCTTTGAGGCAGTAGATTGTGTGAAATTTCTACCGTCGCCGCTTTGGTCGTGCCAAGTATCTACACTATCCCCATCTTCTAAGTCTAAACTTTCCGAGTTAAGCCACAAAACTAACCCGCTTGTTGGTAATGAACCCCAATCACCTAATGATACAGGGGCAGAATAGTTTTTCAATTCTAATATATTAGTGCCACCAAGATTCTTAAACATAGAAGCGTTATTGAAAAACCAATTAAAAGCACCTGCTGATTTGTAACTTGTAGATATTTCATTAAGTTGAGTTTGAATGTAAATATTTTGTAATATACCTCTTTGCCCAACTTGATAATTAGTATGTAAACTATGCGCCTCAGTAGTTATAATCATAGCATTATTATCTATACCTTCAAAGTTTTCTACATCTAAACCTATCTTTGGACTACTTCTACTAACTACATCTGTATACGGAGTATTCAAGTATACAGTATTAGGTTTTTGACTTAATTGCCTATGGCTTAAAGTTGCATCCGGTTTCAGTAATCCATAGTCATCTATATTTAATCTAGCACTTATACCTCTTGGTACTTCATCTGTACCCAACAATGTATTTTTGGGTCTTATGTATCCATTACCAATATTCGGCTCAGCAGTATTATGCGAAAGTACCGCACCTTTTGTAGTAGGTACTTTACCCGTAACAACTTGTGTAGGTAATTCATCTAAAACATCTAAAGGTCGGAAAAAGGCTTCTATAAAAGATGTAGGTGGTCTAATACCTCTTCCGTTACCTTCATCACCAACTCTTGTTGGTCTTTCCGGGAAATAGAAATCAACTATTTCATTTTTGATACCGGAATTAATTGCGTTATAACTACCTACTTGAGAAGGTATTACATCATAAGGGGCATTACATAATTCAGTTGTGGTGGCTGAAACATCTAACCGATACTCTATTTTGCTACCAAAACCACCATGACTCGCAGGTATTATTTTCTTAAAATTATAAAATGTATGTCCCATATAAAATGGATTGTACGGATTGCTACTACTTCCGTTGATAAATTTATTTCTAATCATGTTTTGTATATTTGCTTCTTTTGATGACCAAGCCGGACTGATTCCAAATCCACGAACTGGCATTCTTCTAACATCTTCACCACGAGTATTACCCCACCAATCTATAAGATAATATTGTGACGCAAGTGCTACATCAAGTATACCATGTCCATAACCATCACCTAACCACTCTCTTCTTATGTGTGGTTTATACAATAAATTAGTTTCTGTATTCGCAGATAAATCGGAGTTGTTTCTTAGAGTTCTTACAGGACATCCAAAAGGTCTTGTCATACGCATACCATCGGAGTATCTTGTAACTTTACCGTACTTGTTGAATACATTACCTCCTAAAATATTTTCCATACCGGCAAAATTTGTTTGTCTTTCTAATATACCTACATAAGTTGTATCAAAGGTATCGTTACCACCCGAAGGTGAACCTTTACCACCGGAATATATCCATGTGTCAGTTCGATGTCTACCTTCTATCAAAGGACCGTGTTTGTAATCTAGGCTAACACCACTAGGACTTACAATCCCTTGCTCTAAATATGCTCTCATACCATACCAAGCCCATCGAGGTTTGTTATACGGTTGTCTTAAACCAAATCGGTAACCAAACGGTCTTGGTCTTGTATTTGGCATATCACCACTTGTGTATGATGACCAACCGCTTAATGATTGTTCATAATCTTTAACATCAACTCCGGCATTTACATCGTAAGAACCATCATCACCATCATCGTGCCATATAGGTCCGGCATCATCTACAGCATAAGAAGTCGGTAACATCCAACTGGTTGATACATAACCAAATCCATCTAGTCTACTTACTATTGGTCCACCTCTACTACCACAAGGCCAATAGTTGTATAGTTGAATACTCATATTGGTTTTGTCATAAGCACTATCGCCACCTTGGTTACGATAGGAATTACCTGCATTATCTTTACCGGTAGTACCATTCATACCATCTCCTATACCACCGGTCATAACGGCTGAACCAACAGTAATCTCATTTGGTGTAGTTTCAAATACATTGATAACCGTAGCCGAAGTAGCAACTGCACCATTTACTGTATATATTCTACCATCTACTGATATTCTGTCACCATCACTAAGGGCAGTAGCCGGGGCGTTTGTTGTAATAGTGTTAGTTCCATGAGATGCTACTAATCTATTAGTAGCAAGTGAAGTAATAATCTTTGGAGTTTGTATGTCTAATGCAAATGGACCAAGACTCGCATAGTATGTACTGTCGTGATAATGTATAGTTTCAAATGTAGTAGGCATGTGGTTAGGTGTTGATTTTTCAAAATCATAATCCGTTAAACTAATACCCAAATAAGGTGACCAAGAACAAATAAATGAATCGGGTAAATGTAAACTGTTAGTATCTCTACTACCCTGTAATGTCTGTGGTAGTGTTCTTGTCATAATACTTCTTTCGGAATCAGTAAATATTTCAGTAGCATTTCTACTTATATCGTTTTGCTTAGTTAAACGCAGTATAGTTCCCGCAGTAAGATTACTTACGAATCCCGCAGGTGGGCTTGATAGATTGATAAATTTATGTCTATTCATAGTATTTGATGGTGAAGCGGCAAAACCACTACGGGTAGACCAATTAGAGGTTCTTCTTACACCGTTTGCGTCTATGTAGTAAATCATCTCACCGTACATAGGTTCTATTGGGAAATCACTCGCATCATCAACAGTTAGAACATTACTATTTTCACTGATAAATTTACAATTAGGGTTTAAACTAATACTTCTTAATACTTCATCATACATATTAGGATAAGTACTCGGATAACCCGCAAGCGTAAGTTGCGCCCCTATACTACCTGCATTTGCTCTTATGAATAAATAGTAATTGTCTAACCTATGATGACTTAAGAATCTAAACCCTTTTGCACTTTTACCACCGGTAGTTATTGTTGGTTTTTGTGGATGCACTATAGACCACCATGGTATGTTAGTAGTCATACCCGGCGTAGATTGTACAAACATTTGTGGATGATATGGTAATGACTGACGAGTAAAAGCCGGTGCTTCTGTACCTTGAACACCAAACGGATTGTAAGTCATTAAGTTAGGTATGTTAGTAAATTGCCCACCATGGTCGGGGTCGTGGTCTAACATAACTTCGTTAATCATTACCTCGCAACCTCTTACATCTGCCATAGTAGCATTAGCGAGTACTAATGCCATGCCACCTGTTGCAGTATCTAATTCACGAATACCTACAACCAATGCCACTTGTTGGCTTGTTAGACTAACTACACTACTATCGGGTAAATTGTTATTTGGACCGTTTTCATGAAAACCTACAAGTTGACTGGAAAATACATTAGGTTGAATAATAATTTGATATGCACCTACTTTACTTGGGTCGGGGAAATGTTTGTTGAATGTATTTCTATATCCCGCCCTCAATACTATGGTATGACCACCTTGTTTATTGATAGTACCCGCTTCACCTTCGCTTGCTAATATACCGTAACCATCGTGCTTTATTTTTGTTTCAAACATTAATGTAAACGCACCACCATGTATATCACTTGGTCCACTTGGTGTAGCGGTCATACCACCAAATACCAACAACGGGTCGTATACAGCATGAGTATTTTCATTTATTGAGCCTCCTGCTTTATACTGTAATTTTTCTTTAACTCCTAAAGTAGCCGAACTACATGCTCTATGCTTATGGTATAGATTTTGATAAGCAGGATGCGCCCAATGACCCGGCATAACAGCCATGGTAGCATTTACAAAATGGTGTCCCATTCTTGGTACAGCCATAGGTGTTAAATTCATACCTTCAAAATAATCTATTAGAGAGGAATCACCACCACCTTCAAATCTAAAATATGCTATTGTATCAGTTTCACCGTCGTTGAGCATTTGTAAAGCCTCACCTAAATTTATCGAAGATTGCTTAAGAATTTGATGTTTAGCATCGGGGCTATTACCACTTACTTCTGCATGGTCACGCAATCTTCTAGCGGCGTAAAATCTAGTATTACCTGCGGGTACAGGGAATGATGGGTATATTTTAACATTAGAATATGTAGTAGTTGGTAAACTAGAAAAGTCAATATCTTCTATATTATCATTTTTATAAAGTATTTTAGCGGCTTCTTTTGTTAAAACCGGACCTGTTAAAATACTACCACTTCCACCTCTTTGTTCCATCACTCTACCACTTAGCAAGCCCTCTTGTCCTGTATCAGTATTTTTAATTCTATAGTATATACCTGTGCCAAAGGCATTAGTATCTACATCATTTATATTTGACGGAATAACATTTTCCAATCCAAGAATTATCGGTACATCAAAGACATTACCATTAGGAGTAATATCAAGTGTTAGTTTGTCGGGGTCACTAGCAGTTATTGATATTTCTTGAGTTTCCACGCCACTTGCATGAGAATATCCTACAGGATATTTTTCAGTAAACCCTAAAGATTTTTTAGTAACATGGAAGAATAATGTACGGTCATGTTGTTTATATGATGTGTTTAGTGGATTATTACCAGTAGTTTCAGTCCATCCTTTTTTAGTACTATCGGGGAATTTTATGTCACCATCTAGTTTTTGACTTATATGTTCCCAACCGTAATCTTCGTATGTTGGTCCTAATCTTGGTGAATCAATAGTTACTGCGCCCGCTTCTCCATTTAATTTATCAAAGTCTTCATCGAATATTTGCCCCGCACCATTATGATTATTATGTGACGGCCTCATCATACCGCCGCTACCTATTGTTTCATGTTGATATGCTTGTATACTATCGAAGCCCGACCTAACAAGTATGTTACCGGGTATAGTATTAGGGTCGGGTAGTTGAATTTCTAAGTTAGGTTCTATCCCTACATATTTTTCTTCATCGGATTCTACAGCCGGTGCTAAACCTTCCGATATTCTATCGGATACTTTTCTAAATCCTCTAATAATTGTTCCAAACGGAGAGCCACCTTCTATGGTATGTACTTGACCGGTATCATCTTCTACTGATATTGATTGAAATTGTATTTCTTCATTTGGTATAATTAAAGCGTTTTTAATTTCGTTAGGTGATTTTGTAGCATGTTGAGGATGCATTAATTCTTGTGCTTGAATTATAGGGAACAAAGAACTGTTAGTTGTTTCAAAAGTAAATCTATTGTTACCAAAAATTTTCTCACCCATTGTAAGTGGTGCGTTATTTTTAACACGAGTGATTAACGGAACTGCACCTAATCCCTTAGCGTTACTACTTGGTAGGCTTAGGTTACCACCATCCATACGCTTCCAAACTACATTTTCAACTGTAAAGTTTCTCGATACAGATTTTCTACCTACATTAAGTGCGTTTAAATTACTGATATGTGCATTATCATGTGTAGTTCCGTAGTCTGCTTGTAAAGCGGTTTGGTCTACTAATTGACCAAATGGAGTATTTAATTCAGTTTGGAAACCTTGTCTATTTAAACCATCCGAATTGGCTATTAATTTAGTAGCCGGACTTATTCTTAAATCAGTAGTTATATCACCTGTTGGATGTAGACATGGTGTAGCATTAGATACATCGTCATTTCCAAATGCAATTAACTTGACAGTTACAGAACCAGTACTAGATGGAGTGGTATTAATTAGAAATTTTGTAGTACTTTCGATGGATACTATTTGTGTATTTATTGGAAGGTTAGCATGTGATAAATATAGACCCACAGCAAGACCGGCAGTGGTTGATGTTGTAACTTCTGTATTCGCACCCGATGCAACACCTGTTAAATTTGCGACTAAATCTGCTGAAGAAGTATTTCCTAATAATGGGTATGATTCATGCACCCCTAATGTCGGAATATCATCAGTTGGTATTTGTAGATTAGGTGTGATAAGTGCCTCTACCTTTGGACCGGCTGTAGCGGGTGCTATGAAACGATTAGCCCCATGGAATCTTTCATCCCATCGTGTTGTTCCCGCATAAGTAATTGCAGTAGCGGCGGCAGTTCCCGCTTTAGTTGCAGACACTACATTCAACCAATCTCCTAAACCAGTTATACCATCCCTGTCATACTTTGCCACTAAAGGTAATTCACTTTCATGACTGACTACTAAGAATGCTCTACTGTATACTGCTTCAAAAGACTCTAACGCTTCTACATACTCATCGTCGCTTGCAGAAATATTAGGTTGTTGACCATATATACTACCTTGTGAATTAGCAAAAGTATAGTCATTGTAAAAACCATTGTTAGTACCTAAATACATGTCCCAAGTATAAGGTACTTTAAGTGGGAATAAAGTTGTTGTAGCAGGTCTACCATTTACTCTAGGACTTGATTCGGGGCTATTAGGCATAGGTCGTATATGTGAAAAATGACCCAATGAACCCATACAAGAGTTAGATGAACCGTATGGTGAGAAACCTAATTTTTGATACCAAGCACCTAAACCTGCGGCGTATAACCTAGTTCCACTTACAGTTTCAACTTCTAAAGAATTTAGATATGAATATCTTTCTCCCGCCCAACCTACTGCACCTACAGGTCTTGTTCTGTCTATTGCATCTACAAGACCGCTAAAGTGTACTTGTGTCATGTGGTCACGAGTTGCCTCATTCTCATTGTTGAAACGATGTACACCGGCTTTACTCCATATAAATATCTTAGTACATTCTTGTGTTGTTGCTGTATGACCCACCCCGGAACTTACTGCCGCCGTATGACCACCTCCGATATTAGTAGTGTGAATAAGAGGGAATGATATACCCGATGCCCCTTCACATTTGCTATAAAACGAGTAACCATCTTCAAAGAAAGGTAAACCGCTTATTCTGTTTGGTGCAAGATAAAATCTTATTCTATAATTATTTGATGAATGGAGATATACTTCACGAGAATGATAAGGCGCAAAGGCAGGTATTTGACCCATACTACCACCATTTGTGGCAAAGTAATTTCTACCACCTGTGTCTGTTCTTATCCAACCACAAGCCGGTATTTGTTCTAACACAGATTGCGAATTACCGCTTATTGATGCTGTCATTGAAATTACTAAATCACTAATATGATTATGTGTTCCATCTCCGAAATATTCTCCGTGACTGAATGGGAATCCAGCAGGGTCATAACCATCTCCAACAACAGCACCATTTATTTCATAAGTTTCGGGTACTAATTCAACCCAACCATATCTATCTTGACGATTTGCGTTACCCATAGATGGCATAAATGTACCACCAAGAGCCTTTAGTGCGCCCTTACCGGGATTTTCATTTATCGCTTGACCGATGATAGTCGCTAACTCTTCTCCATTTTGACAGCGTGTAGCATCAACAATTATTACATCACTTTCGGTTGTTACTGTACTTCCGTCTACTTGATTGTATGTGGCTGAAAGTCCGCTACGACTAACAGTATCACTAAGTACTCTTGATGATACTCTAAATGCAGTTGGGTGTACAGGTGTACTACCCCATTTTGCTACAAAAGCATTGGAAGTATGATTCTTGAAATTAACTGCAACTTGATTATCTAACCAATGACCTCCGGGATGATAACCACCATCCATGTGCCATGTCATGTCAGCCGACATAGCGATGCCAAAGTAAGACATGGCGGAATGTTTGAATGGGTGCGCTTTGAAGTATTCAGCAGAATTACTCGCAGTTATTTTGCCCGACACCGGATGAATAAAATGCTCTCCGTAATGGTAACCGTGTGAGGGTCTTTGTTTTAATTTACCAATATTAGGTATACCCTGCGGTGGTGACCAGTTAAGTGCTTGACCTGTAGGTACAGCAAAATGATATTTATGTCTAGCAACTTGAAATGCTGAGGTAGGTGGTGCGAATACATTCACATCGTTAGTTAATGCATTAGGTAAATTCATATTGTAAGGTACTTTACTCCATGTGTTACCTACTGTTACTATAGTACCCGGATGAGGTTCTTGAGTAGTAGTAGGATAAGAACCACCGGCTATGTTGTTTGTACTTTCCGAAAACGGTATTGCTTGACCGGGACCATAAATATGATACGATGTTTTGTTCTTTACTTGTATATTACCGTGGGTATAACTTTCTTGTGCGACATTTTTAGCCTGTCCAAAATCATCATATCTAGCAGTTGGATGTGCAAATTGCAATACTAGAGGCACAGGTTTTTGTTTTATTACACCCGCCGAATATTTACTGTTAATCCAATCCGGGCCACCACTAGTAAGATAACCTGCAAAAACATCGGGACTTAAAATATTATTTTTGTTGTATGCCGGTGGATTTAAAGAACCTCTATTTTGATTTACTAACGACGCACCGGGGAAGAAAGCAAAGAGTGCGTTACAATCTAATGTAGCAAATGATGTAGTTATTTCATTTGCATTCTGTATACCTGCTGTTCCAGTAGGACCGTTGGAATACGGATGGGTATAGAATGATGCGTAATCATTTTGTGTACCATCATTAATATCTAAAGTTACTCCACTGAATCCACCACCAAAGTAAAGCGGTACGCTATGGTCTACACCATCTGTAGCACCTCTAAAGTATACTATAGGCTCGGAGTCTATGCTACCGTGGAATCTTCTACCGTTTATTTTGTAATTAGGTTGTCTAGTAAATATTACCTTTGTATCAGTGAATAATGGATTAGCAAAGAAATTAGTGAAAGTTTCGTTTTCTTGTATTGGGATTAAATTATTATCTGTATCACTTCTAAATACAGCACTCTTATCATTCCCTACAAACAATCTTACTCTTTCACCAACTGAGTATAATCTAGCAAAATTTGCATTGGTATCTATAGATGGGGGAACTAATGTTGCATGTAAACCTTTATCGGAAGGGAAACCTATAGATTGTGTTTGTAATGGATTATGTATAGCAGTTACTTTCAACACACAAGCATGTACCTGTGCCGTATCTTTTGGAACTAGTGTTATATATTCACCATCAGTATAATTTATACCCCTATTTTTAATTTGAATTCCAGTAATAGCACCACTTACAGTAGTAGCCGATGCTTGGAATTGTGCTTTAGTACCTGTACTTACCGCACCCACGGTAAAGTTTATTCTTGTACCCGAAACCGCACCCGCCGCATTTTCAAAGTATATTGTATCACCTACAGTATATCCTTCACCGGTGTCTATTACAAGTGTTTCAAACTCCGATGTGACTCCTAAACTATCATTAGGACTTCCCGAACCGTCTATACTAGGAATGCGAATTCTAAATCCATAACCTGTTCCACCCTGTGCTTCATAGATATTACTTCCAACACTTGCACTAAAACCACTTCCCGCTTGTGTAACACTTCCACTCTTAATACCACCGGCGTTTCTTGGTTCTATCAATATCCCTTGTGGATAAGATGTACCATTTTTGATAATGCTTACAGTGTTTATTGATTTTTTACTTTTTATATCTGTTAAATTATCAAAACTAATTTCATTAATGTATGGTAAAATATGGTCACCCGGGTTCCTAGTAAATTCAACACCCTTCAAATTTTTACTCCAAAGTGTTGTATCAATTGGAGTATTAGAAGAATCTACTATGTTAGGTGTAGGAGTATTAGCATGGAAACCTCTACCCTGTGATTGAATTTGCAATATCGTTTTAGGAATATAACCACTTTGTACTTGTTTATTTAGTAATATATCCGCATCACTTAATGGTTTACTAGCAGTATTACTAGCAATAACACTTCCACCTAAAGCACCATCAGTACTTGTAACTCTTAATGTACAAAACACAGGTGGAGTACCGGGTATAGAAGTGAAATCAGCAGATGGTCCTTGATTTATATTACCTGTATTCAATTGATTTGTACCACTAGTTAAAGCAAAATTAGAAGTTAAAGTAATTACATCTCCAACTTTATATCCACTTCCTCCACTTAACAAAGTAAAAGTTGCAACACCACCTGTTCGAGAGGTAAATGGTGGGCTTGGTGAACCAGTACTTTGCACATCTCCCGAACCTGTAGTTGTAAGAATTTTTAGTGTAGCACTTGTACCCGAACCACCAATTACTGTAGGGTTAATTATGGTAAATCCTGCTTGATAATCACCACCGCTTTGTGGGTCTGTAGCACCATAATACCCTATACCTGCGGTAACAATTTCTAAACCTGTTATTGCCCCACCAGTACTTAATTCTTGATACAAACCATATTCAGCATGTGCGGCTTCTATACCCTTATCTTTGTGACTTGTGGCTGTAAACATTACAGAAGGTGCAACTAACTTGTCATTATTTGGATTGAATGCCCTTAGTTTAATTGCATCGGGACTTATTCCCCATTCACCTAATGTACGACCATCTACCGCAAGCATTTTGGTGCAATCAAAAGATACACCTTCTTCTTCTGTGACATTAACTAAGTTTATTGCCGCTTCGGTAGCCGCCGTAATTACCTCATCAGTAAGTAATGTAGTCCAATTCATACGAGAAGAAATTAACACATAAGCCCATTCACCTGTCGCATTAGGGTGTGCATTAGCCGTATTAGTAAGACCGTCACTACCACTACTAGATACATTCCCACTTGCATTAGATACAGTGTGTGAAACAGTAAAAGCACTCCCTTTAACACCGTGAAGTATATGTTCGTTACTTCCTACTGTATATTGAGTTCTTGATGTATATGATAATGTGTTACCTAAACTTCCTTTTGTGGGTGTTGTGTAATGAGTATCATTTAATTGTATAACACCATTTTGTTTTGGAAAGCCCAAATAACCTAATATGTCATCTATATTACTAAATTCATCGGGAGTATTAGGTCTGTATATGCTATTTTTATGAAATCTAATAGTTAAAGTATCTGTCGTAGATTCCCATTTTACAGATGCATTAATCAAAGAATCGGGTGAATACACCCCTCGCCATCTGTTACCTTTGAAAAGAGCATTAGTCAAATCAGCATGGAATAATTGTCCTGTTACATCACCTGTTCCTACAATATGATTACCTAAACTAAAACCACCCAAAGAAACATCCCTGTCATCGAAAAAGACCCCTATCTCATTATCTAAAGAATTAGGAATTAAAGTATTATCATTAGAGAATTTATCGCCTAATTTTTTATACACATATCTTACACCGTATGATTTACCTTTATGGTCAGTTAATCTTACACCGTATAAATCACTGTTACCAACTTCACTAGATTTAATTAAACTAGAATCTGTATGTGCTTGATAATTATGAGTAGTAATACCGTATATTTGGTCAAAAGAATTATCGCCTTTTGGACCACAACCGAGTTGACCTACTATTGGAGAAAAACCGGGTATACCGGCGGCTATTAAACCACCAAAATTGATTCTCCCAATGGGTTTAGTTCCAACTCTCAAACCTTCTACAAGTGTTAATGATTGACCTTGAGATTCAAAAGACTCATCAAACAATGTGTTACTAAATGTTCCACTACCTACATGAGCAGATAACATTCTAGTTTTATCATCTTCATTCAATCTTGTTGCGTAATCATGATTACTAATTACATCATCAACGGTGTTTTCCGAATTAATCATTTCTCTAAGAGTAGTAATTGGTGCAAAAGGTCTACCGTGTTTGTTTAATGGCATAGGCGCAGGATGCATATTTTCACCCATTACCTCATCTTGCTGACACCAAAAGTTTCTAAATCGCCCACCATGACCTACTAAAAATTGTGGTTGGTAAGGTGATTGACCTTTACTGTTGTCTAGCCAAACACAAAAATTTCTACCACTAGCACCCGGTACAGTTGAGTGTATTACTATGGTAAATCCGGGTACACCGTTTACATCCTCTACTACTCTACCGATATGCGCTCTTAGATAACCCATGTGACTACCCCTATCTTGAGAAGTCATGGCGTGTTCTACTGACCAAAACGGGGCAGGGTCGTGAGTAGAACCTGTAGCGGCAAAGTCAGCATTTACATGTGCGCTTGTAGGGTCTTTGTTAGGATTACTTACATCTTCTCTTACACCTATGCGAGTTAAATCAAGTCTTTCGCTTTCACCGGGGTATTGATGCGATGGGCGACGAGCATGGGTTCTACCATTTTTAGCCGCACCTTGATTTATCATACGGACTATTTCTCTTGCCGCCGCTTCAATATCAGTTACACCCTCTTTAGCACCTACTTCACCAAAGTCAATTGTTTGGCGACGAGTGTAATCCATGTTTTTCCATTGAGGTAAATGTTGTAACCTACTTTCTTCATGATTAATTAAATTTAAATTTTCATTACGAATGCCTTTCAAACATAAAAATGCTGATATAACTCTTGTTCCATCGGGAGTATCAAAGAATGTACTACTATCTTTAAATGTAAAAGTACTAAATCCTTGCGCCCTTCTATGAGCCTTAAGCACTCTTACCATAGGGAAAATACTTGTATCACCCTTAGTTACTCTAAGTTGATTATGTTTTTTATTAGCATAAAAAGATGAATGAGTAGCAGGTTCAACACGAGGTAAAACGCTATCGGCTATATGGAAATTAGTTCCTACTGATTCATGATAAATACCACTGTGTACAAAATGTCCGTGTCCTTTACCGGCGTAATGTTCGTTTTCTATATCAGTAATAGAAGCCAATGGTAAGCCATTACTAGGATTGAAAAAACCTTTCAATGGATTTTCCATAATAAATTCGGCTACTGGATTGTATGAGTTAGAGTTAGCAAGTAAATCGTTTGAAGTTTGATTAGCAATATTGTGTGCATAAGCCCCTTCAATAAATTTAGATTGTTGGGTGCTTCTTAGGTATCTGTTTTCGGAAGGGAAGCCATTTGCTACATCTATTTGAGTTGTAAGATAGTGAGGCGCACCACCATTAATTTGTGCTAACACATCATCGAGTTGAAAATACCCATCTTTTGTAGCAAGATTTCTTGTGTGTCCAATGATAGGTGTAGAAGGACTTGTTTGTACTTGCATGTGTATATCATGGAATGAGATAAATTCTCTATCATGTGCTACATCGTATAATAAAACACGAGCATTTCCATCCGATGCAAGATAGGGGTCTACATAAGCAATAGTAGGTGCTTGGGAAGTAGATAGGCCCATCGCTTCATAATTCAATTCAATTGTTTTGTTTACATGTTGAGCAAAATTGATTGCAGTTTCTAAACAGTCATCTCCAATCAAGAAATTTTCAAGTGGTATAGAGTCACGAGGTCTATTTGTTAATTGCCCTTCTCCACCATTGAATGCTTTGTATACCTGTCCTTCATTAAACACACCACGACTTTTAGCGAATAAACCTTCTATTGCATGGGCATTATTCATAGTCATATTCATCCAAACGGTATCACCATTTCTTAGACCACCTGCGGCGTAAGGATTACACCAAGACTTGTTGAGTATTGCATCTCCGTCATTAGCAACCATTGAGTTTATACCAACTCTTACTATATCATCATCCGTTATTGCTACTGCATTAGTAGCGGCTAAGACTACGGTAGTGTTACTACCTGTATGGAATCTTGAATGTACATAAGCAACCGTTCCTACATAAGCAATAGCACCGCTAGTTTTATCTTCCTTGTAAATCATATCACCGGGTCTTAAATTAAGTCCTATAGTATTAGCAATAGGAGAGCGAGTATTAACTGCACAATCTATAGTTAGTGTAGCAGTAGAAGTAGCAGATGAACCCCCATCGAATTTCCATATTTCATTAGTAGTGGTAGGTCTAAATGTACTTACAATCAATTCATTTGATGTGACTTGTGCTATACTGGATAAAGCAAGATGGCTTCTACCAACTTTTTCTAGTCTAAACTCAACATCTTTTAGACTTGGAACTGTAACACCTGTACCAAATTGAACTAATACTGTATTATTATTAGTCGTATTTAAAGAAAATTGACTGTTAAATTGAGTACCTAAATACAATACTTCGACAGGTGTTGGAGATAGAATTTTACCTATAACTAATGTATCACCTGTACCAACTGTAGGATTACCGCTAACATCTAAAGTATAATTAGTATCAATAAAATGTTCTACATTATCTAATTCTAAAGCGTAAATTTTTCCTGTCATTAGTTTACCTTGTAAGATAGTTGCTTTGGCTCTTTTATTTTTGGTACGGGGGGCGTGTGGATTAGAAAGTGGACCGGCTTTGAACTCTACTGCACTTACATATTGGCGTAGCCCGTAGTCAAGATTACCGCCTTGAGTTTGTACATTTGCCTCATCATAATAAAATGGTAAACGATTTTCATAATCGGAAGATTGAGTAGTAACATCGGAATTTATAGATTTAAGATTAGAAGTTTCGTGACCTGCTGAAATTACACAACCTGCGCTTAATGTGTCTATAAAATTCTCACTTAGATACCCATGGTATCCACCGTTACCTACTACAGAAGGTTGAGCATAAACTCTCACATAACCATCAGTAATAGGGCTATTTAGTTGGTAAGCCCAAGAACCATCTTCAAGAAACACTCTTTGATTGTGGTCTAGGTCTTTAAAATTATTAAAATTACCAGTTAATTTATTTGGAAAAACATTTTTATTTTCTACATATAAATCTAATACAGCATTACCACTACCATCAGTATTTTCTACAATTTTAGTTATGTATGTTTTTGCAACTGCCTTTCCATCTATATTATTTTCATTGTATGCTGATATTGCTTCCCTGTCATTTGGTGCAATATCTTCTACTCTTCGACCTACAGGCGATGGATTCCATGTATGTGCGGTATGAGTTGCGTCTAAATGTATTTTCATACTGTTATCCGGTCCGGGAAAAATTCCCTCATCTTTTACTTGGAAAAATTGTTGGAAAAATACAGGTATCTCAACCATGGCACGAGTACTTGCGTATTGCGTGCTTAATTGATAATCGTGTGTTACATCATCTATCGCTTGGAATAATCTATCATTTACTGTACTACCATCCTCACACATATTTTCAAAGTTAAAGTTATCATCATTAAATAGAGTTTCATTTACTTGATGGGTTCCTTTAGTTTGATTAGAAATTAAGTCTACACCTAAACACCAATCATTAAATGATGAAAATATATCTCCACTACTTGAAACATATTTTCTTTGTGCAATAGCATCTGCGTCATCAAAAACAAAACCTGCACCTACTTTACTTGCATATTCAGCATTAGCCCCATCGGATAGGAATACTCTACCCTTCTTAGCAAATGCGTATGTACCCCAAGACTGTATATCTTCGGATTTATTATTAAGAGGTTGCACAGTCAAAGTTTTAGCATCATCTAATGTACAAACAGATACGGCTTGTACTGCACAACTTCTTCTTGTAGAGCCGGGTAATCTCATCAACGGGCTTGGGTCGTATGTTGGTTTAGTGTTAATAGCACCTTGACCCGGACCACCAAGAGTTACAGATACTACCGGTGCATCTATATCTATTTCTTTAA
>UEXM01001545.1_pt1 | contig 18768 bp, 24 predicted proteins | sample 1796661 | NCBI WGS metagenome assembly UEXM01 (sample SAMEA4772469, study PRJEB27181) | metagenome | reverse complement strand
AGCTGGGCTGGAAAAGAGCCAGGTGATGCATTTGTAGTCCGTGGTGGATACAATTGCAGACACTATTGGATGCCCAATGAATGAAATCCAAAAGGATAAATAAACATATACACAAGTAGATACTATATGTATCCTAACCCTAACTTAATAAAGGAATATTGACATGACAATGAATGAAACTCATGGTGTGGAAACACAAACTGAAACTGTAGACACTGGGGATACAGCAACAGGCCAAATAAATGAATCCCAGGTTGATGCTAAGATGTTCACTCAAGATGAGGTAAATGAACTGATTGGTAAACGTGTTGCCCAAGTTAACAAAAAATATGATGGCGTTGACGTGGATGAATACAAAGCACTCAGAGGCTTGAAAGAGCAGATTGAGGAAGAGCAATTGATTAAGAAGGAAGACTTTAATGGTGTTCTTAAGAAGCAGAAAGAAAAGTCAGAAGGAGAAATCCATAGACTACGTTCTGAACTTGAGACTATCAAAATTGATGGTGCATTAATTGATGCGGCAAGCAAAGCAAAGTCAGTAGCTCCTGATCACGTGGCTCAACTATTGAGAGGAAATATTAAACTAAGTGAAGATGGATCAGTTATTGTAACTGATACTGAAGGTAAACAACGTTATACGGATAATGCAGATCCTATGACAGTTCACAACTTAGTGGAAGAGTTCTTATCAAGTAACCAGTATTTCAAAAGTGCCGGCCCTAGTGGTGCAGGCTCTAAGGGTAATACAGTAAACGCTGATCCACAGAGTTTGGATATAGCACAACTTGATTTAAACAAACCAGAGCATAGAGAAATATACAAAAAACTCAAAGCTCAAGGTAAAGTTTAATTTTTATAATATAAAAAAGGAGTCATTAAAATGGCAACAACTAACAAATATGGATCAGGTATTTCTTTACCGGAATTAATGGTCCCAACACAAGCGGCTACAATTTTTACAGCCCAAGAGAACTCACTATACCTTCCAGGTGTATTAGTTCCAATGGTATCAGTTCCAGCAGGTTCTGACTCAGTTAAAATTGCAAAGCTAGAATCTGTTACAGCAGCAACGCTAAACAGAACAGAAGTAGATCCAGGCGTAGACTTTACTCCATTACTTCCAGGTGCAGCAGCAACTACAATTAACTTAGACCTAATTGCAGCAAGAACAGTATTACGTGACTTAGGTGGCGTTGATTCAGCTGACATGGGTAGAGTTATGGGTAACGCTATTGCAGCTAAAGTAGATACATTGGTATCAACAGCACTAGCAGGACTAACAGCACAAGAATCATTAGGTGTAAACTTACTTGATGAAATGTATAAAGCAATTGGCACAATCCGTGCAGCCGGTGAAACAGGACCACTTAACTGTGTAGTTTCAGCAGCAGCATATGCTGGCTTTATGGAAAAAATTGGTTCAGCAGCATTTGCAGCAGCAGACGTTCAAAACGCAGCAATGCGTTCAGGCTTCATTGGTGTAATTGCAGGTGTTCCATGTTATACAAGTGCTTACTTGAATGACACAAACACTTCATTAACTAACACTAAATTTGCAGTGTTCTCAAATGACGCATTACGTATTGCTATGCAAGGCGGAGTTAATGTTGAAGCTGAGAGACGTGCATCTGCAGTGGGACAAGATATTGTAGCTTCAGCAGCATTTGGTGTTGCAGTAACTGATGCTACACGTGGTGTTATTGTTCAGGACGCAGTATAAGACTTAAAGCATAATACTAGGGGCTTAGGTCCCTAGTAATTCAACAGGAGAAGAAAATGGCATTTGCAACAAATACAAATTTAGAAGAATACGCTCCGGAAGTTTTCCAACAAGGAGTTGATGATTGGACAGAAGAACTGGCCAAGGCTGAAACTGATGTTATCAACATGATTCAATTCAAATGGTGGAACAAATTCTATAGCAGGACTGAGTTTGTTAGTAGCAAATTAGTTGAGGCACAGTGGACTAAGACTACTGTATATCAAGCAATGTATGCCTATATACTACCAAGACTTTCAACGTTTAGACCAGAAGGTGATCCATTCAGAGAACAAATAGAGTTTTACAAAGAACGCTATAATGATGAATGGGAATTACAGTTTGGTGTTGGAATTAAATATGATTTTGACAATGATGGAACTATTGATGTTAACAAAGATATAGTTACAGCAAGTCAAACTAGGTTGTATAGATAATGGCACGCCGGGAAGATATATTAGTAGAGATTACTAAGTTACTGAAAGCACAACGTAGTGTAAAACTTGGCAAAGTTGAACGTGATCCTATTGTGATTGAAGAACTAGCCAAGACAGCATTTCCAGCCGTATATGTTGAAACCACAGATGAAGACATTGATGATATTACTATGACAATGGGTTCAACTGGGTTGATGCGTGAAGGTGTATTGGAAGTTGCTGTTGTTTTAGTTATTGGTGGAAGAGAAAGAGATACACAGCGGAACATTGCTGTGGAGGCTATTGAAAATACACTAATGGCAGACAGAACTTTAACTAACACTGTTGAAGATATTAGGCTCACAAGAGTTGAGACTGTAGAGACTGGGGAAAGTGCACCTTTTGCCAGTTGTAGAATGATATTCACTGTAGAATATTGTTACCAATTAAATAATACATAATCAGGAGAAAATGATATGGCATGTTACGCAGGAAAAGACGGTGCTCTCTCAGTAGGAGGCACAAACATAGCTATGTTGACAGCATGGAATGTATCACAATCAGCGGAAACGCTTGAGTGTGCATACATGGGGTCAGTATGGAAAGAAAATAAAGCAGGATTGTTAGCTTGGGAAGGTTCAGCAGACGCTAACTTCACAGATGACTCTGCTACACAAGCAGCTAATGAAATAACAGTTGGTTCTGAAGTAGCTCTAGTGTTTTACCCAGTAAGTGGTGGAACACTAAGCTTCACAGGCAACGCAATTGTTACTTCAATTGACAATGATGCATCACTAGGTGACGTTCAAACAGTAAGCCTTAGCTTTACTGGAACAGGCGCTCTAGCAACTGACATCACTACATAAGTTGTGAACTATTAAGCTGTGGGTAGAAATGCCCACAGTTTTCTTAGGTTTAATTGCAGACCTAGACAGTAACCCTAAATTATTAGGCTGTTGAATATGCAAAAACTAAAAGACAAGGAAATATATTATGAGCAAAGAAAATAAAACAAGCATTCTAAGTAACGCAACAACACACTTTAGAAGTGCTATGACACAAGAATTAAAAGAAATTGTAGTTCCAGAATGGGATTGCACTATCTACTTTAAGACCGCAACTACGTTTGCAACAGAGAAAAAGATCTTAGATCTACATTCTAAAGGTGAAATGGTAGAAGCATTAGTTGAAACACTATTAGCTAAATCACTACACAAAGATGGATCAAAAGTATTCTCAGCAGCTGATAAAATTGTAATGATGCGTGAAGTAGATCCAGAAGTTATTATCCGTGTAGTAAGTGAAATGCAAGCGGCAAAGGAACAGGCTAAAGCAGACCTGGGAAACTAAAAAAAGATCTAGAGCTTCTGTTTATTTTTAGAATAGCAGAAGAACTAGGTCACAGCGTTGAATGGATTATGAATAATATGAGCTATTTGGAACTTGAAGGATGGGCTAAATATTATGAATATAAGAATGAACAATCCAAAAAGAATCAACCTAAAAGATAAGGATCAACAGCATGAAAGCAGCAGGCGTAAGTAAAAATATAAAAAAGCAAGTGCAAGCTGACTTTAATCAGTATGTTGTTGACCTTACACGTAATTTACGTAACACCACCCCCATAGACACAGGTGCTGCCAAAAGAAAATGGCGGCAAGTTGGCCAACCATTAGATATTGGACGTGGAACACCAACCCGTAAAAAGATTATAGATAACCAAGTTGGTTATGCTTCAATACTAGACGGAAGTGAAGGCAGACCTACCAGTAGGCAAGCTCCACGTGGCATTGTTGAACCAGCATTTAAGAAAACAAGGCAGAGATAAAGGATGGCACTATGAGTGGAACTAGTAGATATGATATTGATATTGTTGCTAATAACAAAGCATCAAGAGCCTTAGGGAACGTAACAAAACAATTAGGCAACATTGAAAAGGGCGCCAACAAGGCAAACAGTTCCTTTAACAAAATGAAAAGTCTGGCAGTTGCAGCCGGTGCCGCATTAGGAAGTATGAAACTTGCACAAAGTTTTATGCAAACAGCAACACAGTTTGAAAACCTTAATGTCCAATTGAAGTTCATTACAGGTAACGCCAGAGATGGTGCTAAAGCATTAGGGATTGTTGAAGCAGCAGCAGCCAACAGTGCATTTGCTATGGAAGACATGGCAGCCGCTGCACCAAGTTTATTAACAGTAAGTAGCGTAGAGGAATTAGCCAGCACACTTGATATGGCTGGTGATATTGCCGCGGCTACTGGAATGGGATTCCAAGAAGCAGCCGGACAGTTACAACGTGCATTTAGTGGTGGTATAGCTGCCGCAGACATCTTCCGTGAAAAAGGTGTTAAGAGTATGTTAGGCTTCCAAGAAGGAGTCAAGTATACAGCTGAACAAACAGAAAAAATGATACGTGATGCTTTTGCTAATGGCACTACAAGTCTCAAAGGTGCAACAGCAGAAATGGCAAAGACCTGGGATGGTCAAATAAGCATGATGGGTGATGCATGGACTCAGTTCAAAAAGAAAACCATGGACAGTGGGTTATTTGAAGAACTTAAATTAGCATTAGCCGGAGTGCAAAGATTTATAAATGAAAATAAAGAAGCTATTGATAAAATGGCTGCAGCAATAGGTGACACACTAGGAAAAGGTGTGCGTAAGTTAGGTGAAGCAGTAGCCTTTGTAGCAACTCATTCAGACTTCTTCTTAACTGTAGCAAAAGGTTTAGTTGCAGTAAAACTAGCACCATATTTACTAAAAGCCGCTAAAGCAATGCGTGTATTGAATCTTGCAATGATGGCAAACCCAATAGGAGCTGTAGTTGGTAGTATTGCACTACTGTTAACATACTTTGTTGGTAAAAATGGCTTAGGTAGAACTATTGTTCAAGTGCAAACAGCTTTTGATATACTTGGTGATGCACTGTCAAGATTTGGTAAGTTTATTAAAAACAGTTTAGTCAAAGTTGTAGAGTTTTTCAAGGGTAAAATTGATGCTATGAAACAAGGCCTTATTAATGCCTATAATGCAATAGCAGGTTTTATTCCTGGCATGAAAGCATTTGAAGAAAAGATCAAAGAAGGGGCAGGTGTATTAAAAGATAAGTTCACAGCATCATTAGAGTATGCAGAAACTAAAGTAGGTGAATTTGGTGACAAGATAAAAGAAAATATGCCTGATGAATTTATTGGTTGGGTAGATGACAGTGCTCAAGCAATCCTAGATGCCGGTGATGCATATGATGAAAGTCAAGCCAAAGTTAAAGCGTTTGCTGATGAACAAAGACGTTTATTAGATATGGAAAGAGCTATGAGTAGCTATGGGCCAAGAAACCCAGAAATAACCAATGGTAGTAACACTAGTGGAACACTAGCCAAAACAGCAGATGAATTAAAGAAAATTGCTAAAGAAACTAAGTTTTATGAAGATGCAATATTCCGTGCAGCAACAGCCGGTGACAGACATATAAAGAATATTGGTGGACAAGTTCAATCATTAAATCAATTGTTTGATGAATTGAATCCAGTAACTAAACAAACACGTGAGTATCAACAACAAATAAAACAACTCAATTACATGATTGAGAACAACATTGGTGATACACAAAGATGGAAAATATTACTTGGTCAAATTAAAAATGAAATGGCAGCTCTTGTTGAACCACTTGATACACAAGCAAATAGGTTTACTAGTTTCTTTGATAACCTAATAACCAGCAGTAAAGATGGTGCAGAACAATTAGTGTTTGTTGAAATGGCTGCACAAAAAGCCATGGAGATGCTTGAAGCAGGATTAATAAGTATTGATGCATACGCACAAGTTATGGTTAACTTAGGAAAAGGCACCAGTGAAGCAGGTAAAGAGATTGAAAAGTTCTCAGAATTCTGGGAAGGCTTGTCAGCAAAGTTGTTTCCAGTTGAAACAAAAATGAAAAGCCTTGAAGAACAAATTGGTAAGCTCACAGCAGAAATGACAAAAAATGGTGATCCAACAGGCCAATTAGGTAAAGCAGTTGGTATACTAAAAGAGGAATTGAGGTTGCTTGATCCTGAAGTGCAGAAGCAAATAAAAGCTAACGCATTAATTGTAGCAAGCATGCAAGGATACAAAGACAAAGTTATGCGTGTAGCTGAAGCACAAGCAAGAGAAAAAGAGGCAATGGATAAGTTAGTTATTGCTAACAACAAACTGTATGCTTCACTACATCCAGTTGAAACACAGATGGCAATATTGCAATCACAAATTGATGGTGTTAACAAACAACTTGATGCAGGTGTTGGCAACACAGAAGAGCTAACCAGAGTGCTATTGCTACTTCAAAAGCAAATGCGTGAGATTGATCCTGCATTAGCAGCCCAACGTGAGTTAGTTGCAAGTCTACAAGGTTATGATGATGCTATTCTAAGACACAAGAGAATTGTAGAATCTAATAACAAAGCCAAAGCCAGAGCAATGATTGCTGAAAAGGATTTCAAAGAAGAAATGAGAGGCTTGTTGGATACACTATTTCCAGCACAAGCGGCTCTTACTGCACATCAACAGCAAATATTAGATATTGAAAAAGCATACAAATTAGGTGAATACACACTCACAGAATACAATGCCGCAATAGCAAAAAGTAATGAACTGTTTAAAGAAAGCCAAGATGATGGATTTAGTGCTGAATTACAATCTGTTACAGAAAATCTAAAACCTCTCAATAGAGCAATCAGAGAAAATGAAGAAACATTAGCTACTCTCAAAAGAGGATTAGATAGCACCGCACTTAGCACTGAACAATACAATGAGTTAGTTGATTTACAAGCAAAGAAATTTGCTGAAGCAACTAAGAAAATGAAAACAGCAAGTGAAGAATTTGTTGATGGCTTTAACAAAGACTTCAATGATACATTTGCAGATGCATTAGTTGAAGGTAACTTGAGCTTTGATACATTTGCTGACTTGTGGAAAGGCACACTAAAAGACTTGATTAAAGATACACTTAACCAAGGAACACTGTTAAATGATATACTTGGTGGATTTGGTAAAGGTGCTGGTGGCGGTGGCTTTAACTTTGGTAGTCTCTTTAGCGGTGGCGGAGCAGATGGCATTGGTGACTTAGGTTTTGTTGGTGACTTCTTTGGTGGCATTGGTAGTGCGTTTGGATTGTTTGCAGATGGTGGTAAAATTAAAGCAGGTGAAACAGGTATTGTTGGTGAAGCAGGTGCAGAACTAGTTAGTGGACCAGCAACAGTAACCAGCAATGAAGACAGTTTTGGTGGTAACGCTCCTCCGGTAAATATAACTATACAAGCAATTGACACGCAAACAGGCACAGAATTCCTGTTAAAGAACAAAAGACAAATTGAAGGCATTGTTCAGAGTGCTTACAACAGACGTGGAAAACAGGGGATTTATTAATGAAAGCAATATTTACATATCCAAGTAACAGTGGAACAAGTTTTATTGATCCAAATTACGTTGGTGATGACACAGTAGGATTTCAAAAACGTATTAAAGAATTAGTTGACGGAACATACAAGCCATGGGATGGCACAATACCAAGTGACACTGTAACCAACATTATGAGTGAACTTAGTAAGTTTAATGATGCTCCTTGGTTTGAAACATCAGGCAACAACAGCATTTTTGATTTTTGGTATAACCCATTATACACAGGAACAGTAGAATTAATCAGCAGTGATATTAGCAGTGCAACCGCAGTTGATGGGCAAACAAGTAACTTTGAATTTAGTGGAAATCATGGATTTTATGATACTCAATATCTAACACTCAGCGGATTTGACGGCAGTTTAGCTGAATACAATGGTAATGATTATTATGTTAAGAAAATAGATGCAGACACAATACAATTAGCCACAGATGTAGACCTAACACTACCATTACAATTTAAATGGATAAAAAACACATCAATTACAGATGCTTTTATAGTTGGAGGTTCACCAGTAGACTTTGACATTGACACAAGTGCAATTAATACTGTAACATCTGGATTAGAAGTTGTTTTGCAAGGGTTTGATGGAACACTAGCTGAACGCAACGGTCAAGTGTTTTATGTGCAAAACTTAACTGTCAATGACTTTGATTTATCATTTGATAGTGCAGGCAATCAACCGTTGGTATACCCAGCACCAGCTACTAACCAACCTATAGAAAGTATTTTATTTACAAAAAGTGACACTGCTTTTCCATGGGCAGATTCTGAAGTAATAATGACATTGCCTAGTTCATCAGGGCCATTGCCGTATGGAGCTAAAATTGATTTTGCAACTAATGATTCTACAACACACAGTCCAGCAGGACAGGACAACGGAATTTGGACTGGAATAAACACAGCCTTATCAGCTTACGCTAACTCAGTGAGTTTTGGTAATTTATGGACAAAACCAGTTAATAGCAGTGCACCTTACAAATATAAACTATACAGTGACATTACACTTTCTACTAAAGTAGATTGGAGTAATCTTGCTGGATGGAGTCCAAATTCACCATCATATTTTCCAGGACAATTACAAAAAGACACTCCTGTAACACTAGAACTCATAGGAGATACATACACATTCCGTTATGAATTATCAGGCACTAATGGTGCAGATATGACAGGTAATAATATTGCATATCTTGTAAACACATCAGCTGAAGAACTAAATGGACTAGGAGACAGTAACAGTGGTGGAATAACAACCTGGGCACAGCGTGACACAGGTGATTACTATTATGGATATGATGACCTTGCTAGAACAGAATTAACTAATTTAGGAATGAATATTATTTGTGCAAGCAATGCCTTGATTACAACTGCTACAGATCCAAAACTATTTCTTCCACCAGCACTACAGGTTGATGACCAAGGCAATACACTAACAAATAAAGATTTGATCATAGATGCCAGTAAAATAGAGTCATATGCTTCTAATGGACTACAGTTGTTAGACACCTATCTAACAAATGAAGATTGGATGACAACATCAGCTACAGACATTGTTCCATCAGCAGACCTAAATGCCGGTGATGCAACAAGATCAACAACTAGAACATACAACGGCAATCCAATAATTGAAATTGATCCAACAGCAAGTGCAACAATAAACAAAGCGTATGACACAAGCAGTTTTACACATTACAAAACACCTTATCAAATTTATTATAGGGGTGGTTCATTAAGGACCCGTCCGTATAATCTTACAACACAATCTTCAGATTACAGCACAGCGGCTGCAACTTTCTTTACAACATTAAGAGGAAAGTATCTAATTGATTCAACTACTGTAATAGGTGTTCCGTTTATTATGACGTGGGGAGGATCTGCACCATTTGGAAGTGATACACCAACTGTTATAAGTGGTGATACATTCTGGATGTTGCCAGTGGGTTATGTTCAAGACGTAGACAGCAATGGTGACACAATAGCTTGGTTTAGTTTTCAAACATTCTACACAACCACAGATGGTGGCGTAGGTATTAACACCAGTGGATTAGGAGCAGGTCCTCCAACAGGACCAATGTGGGCTTCCTCTGCATATCAAATAGCAGAAACATATTTGGAAGAATTTTACAACAAAACAAGAACACCTACAGCAACAACAATATACAGTGCATCTTGGGTTAATGACTATTATGGAACAAAAGTAAGTTCTTCTACTGGTTGGACTTATTTAGAAACAGGTGATTTAGTTACATTTAAAACAACAGACGTTAACACTGGCGTAGTTACAAATTGGGGTGAATTTATTGTTAATAAACATCCAAATAACACGTTTTATTTCTGGGAAACTGATGGTAACAGTGGATGGGGTAATAATATTTGGTCAAAACCAGGTTATACTGTTAATAGTCCTCCTAGCTCCGCACAAGCAACACTGACAATTGAAACTACACACACTAATATTTTAAGAAAAAGTGGAGTTAACCAACCTTATGTATATACACCTGCAAGCACAGATAATAAAGCATTTGTAAGTAGTAAATTACAAACGGCGTTAACTGCTGGCAAGGTTTGGACTAATCAAAGTGGAACAGAATATACAGATGTTACTACATATGATTTGAATTACACTTATCAAAACAGCACAACAGGAACAATAAAAGAAAACTTTCAAGCACCTACACCAAATATTATCACAACACTTGATCCTGTAGATTCTACAACAGGAACACTAACTATATCCAATGCAAATTATCCTGGAACTCCATTTCCACAAGGAAAATATAGATTAGCCAGTGTAAGTGAACATATGTATGGCAATAAAACTTATATGCAACGCACCGGAGCCAGCACATATGTAGGCAATGCAAGATTAAAATCAACCAGTGCCTGGAGTGCAGGAGATAATTATCAGCAAGCAATAACTCAGTTTCCAGTTACTACAATAAGCACTGATGCAACAAGCGGTTATTTAACAAGTGGATTTACATTTGACTCAGAGTTTCCAGGACAATTCAACAGTGACCGTGACATTGCGTTTGAAGTAGAAACTGTTCCAAACACATATACACCTCCTGCTCCTACACCAGCAGAATTAGAAGATGTATTTGATACAGATGATGAATGGGAAGACTATGGATACGCAGGTGGACGCAAAGAGTGGCCATTTCATGTAACACCAAGCAAAGCAGATATTGTATATAATGCACCAACTATTGCAAATATGTCACAAAGTGGTATCAAGTATACACGCAGTGTAGGACACACTGACTGGCGTTTAGATGTAGCATATCCGCCAATGACACATGAGGAATTCCAAAAGTTTCATGCAATTGCACAAGCGGCACAAGGACAAGCTATGCCATTCTTCTTTAAGTTACGTGACAAGAATGGTGGAAACATACTATGGAGAAAGTTTGAAGATACAAGTGTTAGCACAAAAACTCCTAGATTTAAAAATCCTGTAGCATCAGGTGATAGACTAGCACTAGTAGAAGGATTTGAGAGTAATGAAAACAATGCATTCTTACAAGGTGAAGTGTTTATTGATGGTAACAATGACAATGGATATGTGCATACAGTATTAAATCAAGTTGATGCAAACATATATGGTGAAGCTAAAATACGCACACCTTGGCCATTTAGATCACCAGTTAATGCAGGTGATGGCTGTTACAAAGAACCATCTCATATAGTTGTTACACTAGCAAATGATAATTTTGAATACAAAGTAGACACAGCAGGTTATTATTATATGAGTGTAAGTTTTGACTTAGATGATTGGAAGTAAAATATGGCAACCCTAGAACAGATAGTAGCAAAAGAAACTATACAATACTTTGATTGTGTTGCTGTAAACATTGATGCATCACACAACTATTACTTTACACAAGCACCATTTAATATAACACTAAGTGACGGCAATTCATATCAAGCTGCAGGTGGATTGTTACAAATGACTGACTTTGTTGACAATGCAAGTTTTAGTATTGAACAATTAGAAATACAATTAGCAGGTATTGTTACATTACCAACTGGTGAAACAGTATTAAAGACAGTTCAAGAGTTAGATTACATTGACAAGCCACTAACAATATACAGAGCATTTATGGAAGATTATGCTGTAGCACATGAAGTTGTGTTATACAAAGGCTTTATCAATAACATAAGTGCAGCACTAAGTGACGGTGGTGATAGCACTACAGCAAGTATTAGCACAGCAAGTCACTGGACAGACTTTGATAGAGTAAGCACAAGATACACAAACTCTAACAGTCAACAAAACATACATCCAGGTGATGAAGGCTTTAGTTTTGCAAAAGAAGTGCAAAAAGAAGTGCAGTGGAAAGAAGCTGTATAATGGATGCACAGTCACAAATGAAAGTTGGCCTTTGGCTAGCAAGTAAACAATGGGAACCTTGGGCACGTGGAACTAATGATTGTTGCACACTGTTTATGGAATACCATGATCATATGTTTGGCACAGATACTGTATCAAGCATATACGGTAAATACAATGACTTAAGAAGTGCAATACGTTTACGCAAAGAATTCCCCACAGTAGACAAATGGTTTCCAGAACACGGGTATCATCAAGTGTTGCAACCTCAAACAGGTGATGTAGTAATGGTAGAACAAAGATGGTTTCCTAGCAGTTATATTATTTGTATGGCACAAGCATGGGGTTTAACAGATGATTCAAAGCGTATGACTAAACATATTATTGAAAAGCCAAACGTAGAATACAGCATATGGAGACATGAAGCATGGGATTAAGCAGTGTAGCTAAGTTCTTTATCAAACTAGCAATCTCACTTTACAGTTATAACCAACAGCGTAAAGCACAAAAGAAAGCTGAACGTCAAGCACGTGCGGCACGTAGTAATGTTTTGATAAACAAACAATCAAACAATGATCCTGTATATATATTGTATGGGCGTCAGCGTATGGGCGGAACAAGAGTATATGTTGACACATCAAACGGAAGTGGTGACTTAGCTGGAACAACCAAACTAAACTTTGTATTGGTTATGTGTGAAGGTGAAATTAACACAGTAAAACAAGTATACTTCAATGATACTATAGTATGGGATGATAGCAACGGTGGAACACTAAGTGCAAACAGCAGTGGTGGTTATACACTAGGTGGATGGATTAGTAAATATGCACCAACTATTACAAGCAACTGGTATCCTGGAACCACAACACAAACAGTAGATACTAGTTTACAAGCCAGTGTAGGAAGCAGTGTATGGACAACAGCTCACAAACTACAAGGTGTAAGTTACTTTACAATGTTGTTAGAAGCAGATGGTGAGAAGTATGGTGGGCAATTGCCTGTTGTTACATTTGTATTAGAAGGTAAAACAATACTTGATGTAAGCACACTAGTAGATGGTGATGTTATTGGTGACATGACTTCAGCTAACTACACAAGTGGACAAAATCAAAGTCCTGTAGATGTAATGTATGACTATCTTATCAATACAGTGTTTGGTAAAGGTTTAGACAGAGATGCTAATGGAACTTGGATTGCAGGTAGACACATAGACTTAGCCAGCTTCCAACAAGCAAGATTAGATGCAGCTGCAGCACGTAGTGGTGCTGGATACAAAATTAATGGATTCCTACAAACAGAAAAACAACTGTTTGATAACGTAGGTGAGATATTAGAAACATGCAATGGTATATTGTTGTTTAAAGACGGCAAGTATCAAATGCGTATTAAAAAGCCAAATGAACAAGTAGGTATTTCAAGCAGTGCAATCTTTGACAAAGACACTATTATTGGAACTATAGAATTAAGTTTACCAGATAAAGCACGTAAACTAAACAAAGCCACAGGTATATTCAATAACCCAGATACAAAATACAATGATGATGTAATTATATTTGATGATGCAGCATTTAGAGTCACAGACAATGGTAGTGTATTAGAAACACAAGAAGATTATACTATGATTACGGATAGTGCCCAAGTTTTAGACTTGATTACACAAACGGTAAATATTAGTAGAGATGAATACACAATTAGATTCACAGCGGCACACACAGCACTATTATTACGTTCAGGTGATATTATTGAAGTAAGACATCCAGAGTTTGGATGGGGTGTTGATGCAGGTGAACAACAAATCTTTTTCCGTGTGCAAGAACTAAAATTAACAGAAGACAACACAGTAGAAATTACAGCTACCAAATATGATTCTTCAAAGGAACTATAAATGAGCATTATATCACTAAATACAGGAACACAAGCACACTTTATGGCCCAAGGCAATGATGTGCAAAGCAGTATTAACTTAGATAAACTAAGTGATGTTACTGTAACAAATGTAGCAGATAACCAAGTATTGAAATATGACGCAAGTCAAAGTCAATGGGTAAATGTTGCTACAGGTGCCATCACAAGTTTAGATCAATTAAGTGATGTTACTATCACAGCCGTATCAGACGGACAAAGTTTACAATACAACAGCACTACCAATCAATGGGAGAATAGAGACATTACAGCCAATTCCATTGATGGCGGATTTTATCCATAAAAACTAACAACATATAGTCAGTTTAGGTGTCTTAGACGCTCAACAAGGGCTATATATAGCGTCAAAAATCACAGGACTACCTAATGCCCCAAAACAACAAGAAATACACTATAGACCGCCTTAAAGGTGGTTTTAACAGAGCCCTACCATTACACCAATACAACCAATTAGTTCATTTTGTAGCAGTTAAAAAATTACTAGCAGAATGTCCTGGAGAGTATGTTTGTTATAGATGGTATCATAATGTAGTAGCTGTTGCAACCAGTGAACCAAATATAGATGAATGGTTAAGTTTACACGGACTTGAGCCTAGATTACCAGAAGAAATAAAATTAAATAATTCAGGTATACAAGCACAACAAACTGGACAAAACGGATACAGCAAAAGTTTTAGTAGTGATGCAATGGTAGACAGCAAAACACTACAAGCAGAAATTATGCATAAATTAAACAATGGTAGCACACTCACAAGTATTGCACATGAATTAGGTTGCAGTGCAGCAAACATACATTATCACCGTAGAAAATACAATGAACGTATGGCCAAAGAATTAGAGGTTGACAACTAACGTTTTATAATGTATAAATAGTATTGTAAGTTAAAAAAGTTTTTGTATATTTACTCATACGTATAACGTGTTCTCAATACAGTTATAACAGCCTACTAATTTAACTTAAAGTTGTATACGGGTAATTTACGTTATTTCATACGTAAGCTCCAACAGATACATTTTATTTCCTTGAAATATTTTGTGCCATTAGCAGATAACTGCCCAATACTGTATACAGCGTATCTAAAAGTATATGATTTCAAATCAGCCCTATGCAGGTTCTCCAAAAAACATGTTGCATAGGGCTTTTCTTTGACCAAAAGACGGGTTTTGAACCCATAAAGGTTGACAAATAGAGTTTTGTCATATATACTATTACATACAGTTAAGAATAATCTTAATTTACAATAAGGCACAACAACAAACAAAAGGAAATAAAATGACACAAACACAACCCAACAAAATTAACCCACACAATATAGATATACCAGATCTTAATGAGACAGAGTATAGAAATTTACACCATAAAATATTCCGCTACCAAAAGCCAGACAGAGCTCAAGTTTTATTAGATATACAACAATCACAACCTATAAGCAATTATCACAGTGATCTGCTTACAATTGATGTATGGACTTCTACTGAATTCCCACACACAGACCTTGATACTTGGCAACAACTATGGTGTAATTATTTAGGTTTATGGCAACAAGAAAAACTTAAAAGTGTGTTTAGCAATGGACCTATAACTGTATACAGAGGCGGTCCCAAAGATGGATATAGCTGGACTACCAATAAAGAAATAGCACAATGGTTTGCCGCAATGAGAGGCAGTATGCACACAAACGGAATTACTGAATGTATGCACCCTGTAGAAATAGGTGTGTGGCAAAAAACTATTGACATAGATGATGTTCACGCTATACTTGAGTATGAAGATGAAGTAGTGTTAACAGAAGATATTGCATTTGAGGAGACAGTATAATGAACCCTAAAATAAAAACATTCTTAGACAACTATACATGTGAACAAACAAGACCTAACCATTGGGAAGGCACATTTACCAAAACAAGAAAACTACATGAAATCCGTGACAGCTTAACAGATGAAGATTGGGAAGATCTCAAAGACTTTGCATGCACTGGGTTTTGGGATATGCCTATTAATTTACGCAATTCAGCACACCAAAAGTTTGATGCTTTTGAACAGTGGGCAACTGATGAAGGCGTATTCCAATATAGTTTTACAGCTATACTTGACGCTGCAATGGAAACATCACAACAAAGAACAGCACAAACTCTTATATGGGGATGTGTAACATCAATTATTGAAGCAGGTTATTGGGGTATGCAAGATGTTTAATGTTAAAAAAGTGCATAAACTATTTACATATAATAGTAATAATAATAATATTAGTAGTTATAAGTGTAATGAATATCTGAGTAAAGATCACTTGATCTTTATTAAAGAATCAGTGATAAGCAGTGATAACGGGTCTCTGACCCCAGGTGAGTCTAGAGATAACACCAACAATAAAGGAGAAATAAAATGAAATTGAAACAAGTAACCAGTCATGTGGGATCACAAAAGGCCACAGGCAAGACCTGGAGCTACAACCCTCAACCAATTGACACCAACAAAGTGGTGTATGTCCGTGCAGAAGTGTATGACAACAGCCCAGATTCAAATGCAGTATTTGAACCAAAAAGATATAGAAGTGCAATAAACTTCTACTACAAACAACCACAAAGCCTTGATGATATCAAAGAACCAACATATAGAGTATGGAGTTGGATGAGTGATTACAGCACATTCCGTAACAACAAATACAAACCAAGCACAGACCCACATTACAATTGGTATGTAAATGCAGTTGAACAAGCCAAAGAATTGCACCATGGATATAGCAGTGATGCAGTAATTAGTCATGGATGTTTAGGTGCTGTTAAGAATCACAACGGAGGTAACGGAGGTTATGGACCACACAACCAGCCACGTTATACATGTGATGTATTGCACAGTTTACATGATGTAGAGATGATGGCTATGCAACTACATATTGAAGATTTCAATTTTGATTTTCAATTAAACAATGTATTGCAAACAAAAACAAAACAAGGTAAAAAAATTAGATTATTCAGTGAGGAGTTCCAAGTATGAAACTAAAAAACAATCAACAAACGCTAATAGAAAAACTAAAGAAAAGCTCAACAGCACACAATTCTACAGTTAAAGACTTTAACCCAGTGCCAAAAAAATCACCAGAAGTAATGGCATTGGACAGTATAAGTTGGCAACTTAAACGCATTGCAGATATATTGGAGAGTAAACTATGATTATATTAGAATTATACGGTGTAGAATCAGGCTTTAGAACAGTAGATAAATATGAGTATGCTACAATAGAAGAAGCAGAAGCACAAATTATGTTGGCTAGACTCAGTGATAGTTGGGTTGGACACAAGATATACAGTGACATTACTTGGGATGAATTTCAAGCTATGCCACTAAAAGAACGCAACAACTTGCCTTGGACTGGTAAGTTTGATAAGCAAGCATATGTAGATGCACAAGAAAATGAAAGCATAGGCCGTATTGTTGACAGTATGGTTAAGTTAGACAGAGACTTAGAAGCACAGGAGCAATTAGATGAACGGACAAAGAAAAAGTAAATTTAACAAATGGTGGGGTAAGAATCATCATTATCCATTGGCACATAGATGGTTAATCAAACATGCAAAAAGATGCATACATAACTATCATATTGCACCAGAACAGTTTGATCACGCTAAACAGATATTCAAGCGTTATAATTTAAGTGCATTCAAACGCATAAACAAAACAGATGCAGCTTTCTTGTGGAGACTAACACATCCCACAATTAATGTTAGGCGTGAAAGATTGCTTGCAAGTGCAGCATTCTTTGAAGCTCATGCAAATCATAAGTTGATGAGCAAATGAGTGCAAAAGCAAACTTTGATGCAGCACTAAGCAACATAAGTATGATCAATAGATGCAATAAAAAACTAGACTACTGGCGTGGTATATATGAGGAACTAGGAGTTCCACTACGCTATGAAGAACCCACACAAGAAGAAAAGCTAGAGTTTATTAAACTACAAGCACAGAAATATGCGGCTAGCAAAAAACACAAACCAAAGGAGTAGAACATGAAAAAAGCAACATACATACAATTAACAATAGAAGAACTAGAAGATCTTATGCACCTTGCATTAGCAAATTGGGATAGAGATCTAATGGACACTATGACGGCATGGGAAAAAGACCCAGAATTCAAAGTGTCAAATGATACAGCAGATTGGCAACCCAGTAATTGGTTGTTTTATACACAAGGTGATAGTCTTGAAAATCATGCATATGTAATAGAAGACACAATAAAGGAAATTAGTAAAATTGATAAATAATAGCGTATACACAGGAGATTATTATGATTACAGTAACATATAAAGATGCAAAAGGAAACTGGGTAGAAGACGGCAGTGAACACTTGCTGTTGGATCAAGCCAAAGCACATGCGGCACAGTATCCAGAATACAAGGCTTGGAACGGAGATCTATTGTTAGCACACTTGTTTAACGCAGATGCCAAACCAGTCAAGACGGAACCAGCCCCTACACCAGTAGAGGAAACACACCATGAAGAAGCTGAACATGAAGCTGACACTTGGGAAGAAGATGATGAATAAACTATTCAACGCCCTAGAGCGTTGGTTTATGTTTGTAGGTGACCGTATTTACAGATTATTCAACTAAATACAGTTACCAAAATAAACCTAGTTGATATAGTTACTTTGGATCTGTAGCAATACAGTTAAACCTCATATAGCCCCCTTGTAAGCTATATGGGGTTTTCTTTTGACCTTAATGCCGTTTATTCTCACAAAAAAGTATAAATACAATACCAGCCAAACTGTGGGGGTTCAGTGAGGAGTGGTAAGCCCTGACTGTTTACATTCCTTGTTGCGTCAGGGCTTTTTCTGATGATTTATATTTTGATAAATAACATTGTAAAACAACAACAAGGAATCAGACAATGCATAAAGAACTAGA
>UEXM01001544.1_pt1 | contig 18776 bp, 12 predicted proteins | sample 1796661 | NCBI WGS metagenome assembly UEXM01 (sample SAMEA4772469, study PRJEB27181) | metagenome | reverse complement strand
CCCTGAGTTTGAAGATGAAACTCCAGTAAATCCATTCGATTTCTGGGAAGGTGCAAACTTCAAGTTGAAGGTTCGTAAGGTTGCAGGATTTATCAACTACGATAAGTCTGAGTTTGAGTCTACGTCTCCCGTTTATGACGGTGACGATTCAAAGTTGGAGGAACTTTGGAAGACTCAGTATGCCCTTACCGAGTTCACTGACCCGTCCAACTTCAAGTCTTATGAAGAACTTAAGACTAAGTTGAACAAGGTTGTAGGAAACGACATTCGTAGCACTGGTGATGATTTTGTCCGTGCTGAACAAGTTGCCTCTCCCCCCAAGTCTGATGTCTCGTCGTCATCAGCCGCTGAAGCACCCGTCGTTGAAGAGGATGGTGAGTCCGGCGATGCCCTCTCGTACTTCGAGAAGTTGGCAAACGAAGGTTGACACTTTCGTAAATCGATGAGAAAAGGGGACTCTTTCGGGAGTCCCCTTTTTTTATTATCGTCTTCGTGACAATAGATTGTTTAGACTTGTATCTGGATTTCTTGCGTTGATGTTTCCGTGGAAATGCTGTGAGTTGTTCGAAGAAATCTGCATCGGAGCCTGGATTGTGGCAGCCTGTTGTCTCTGTTGTTGCTGTAGGTCTAAAGCGTCTTGCATCTTGCCAGGCAAGTCGTACCACGCCCTTTCTTTGGTTTCTATGTTCTGTTGCTGTGCAAGTTGCAATGCATAACCAGCGTTGTCCATATCCACACCATCCAACTTAATCATTTCGTCTGCCACGTTACCGATAGAAGTTGCCAATCTATTGAATGCTTCTGCTTTCTCGTCAACTAGTTTCGCTGGAATGATATCCAAGAAGTCGAATGTTTTGTTTAACATTGAGAATAGATTACCAACATCCTGTTCACCTAGTTTGGTAATACTAAACAATGAAAGCAATCCATCGGCAAATTTACTCATATCTATTCTGCTCAGTCTGGAAAGGGCAGTCAATACATCATCATCGCCGAGTTCGTCCGCTATTTCTGCAATAATCCATATTGCGTTTTCCGCTCCGTCTGTGTCTACTTCGATTCCACCAAACCTCGCAAGCGATGCTGATATATCGTCAATTAGTTTGGGAATTTTCACCAGTGAGCCTGGTTCCATCGTAGAAAGTGCGGCGATTATTTCTAGTGCGGTTGGAGGACTACCACCACCAAAGAGACTGAGGAATCCTCCGATGACATTACCGATTGAACCAAGAACTTTTCCACCTGCACTTGCGGCGGCGAACGCTAAGATTGCAGCCGAAAGTACACCAATTGAAACTGCGGTTCCTGCTATACCAGTTGCGAGTCCTGCCGCTCCAAATCTCTCAAATGTACTCACTACTCCCTCTAGTACATTTCCTATTACATTACCAATAGCAGTGATGACATTTACGATGACATCACCAATTGTTGAAATTATGTCACCTACTGATTGAAGGATGTTCGGGATGAGAGTAAATAATCCTAAGAAAACTTCTTTGATGCCAGTCACGACGGCAAGAACGGTCTTACCAAAACTAACCATCAAATCAGAAAACCCTTGTGCTACAATCATAAATGCTGGCATAGCAACTTTGGCAAGTCTTACTAATACTTCACCTATCAATTCGAATACAGGCATAAAGTCATCAGCCGCTTTTCCAAATTCCTGCATCGCTTTACCAAGCACCCACATAGCACCTGCAACTATGACAAGTGCGGCTGCACCTGCGATAATTGCGACTGCACCAATACCAGACATCATTAATGCACCAAGTGCCGTAAGTGTACCTACCAAGAGAAGTATTGATACTGCGGCAACTCCTACCGCCTTCCAAGTTACCTTGGTAAACTCTACCATTGCTTTGGAGAATAAGAATATACCACCTGCAACGATACCCAGTGCGGCGGCTCCTAGTAGTACATTCTTCTTACCAAAATATCCAATACCTCTAGCAAGTTGTTTCATCATATCAGCAATACCCTTGCCGATTGATTTTATAACTTTACCAACACTCTTGGCAATATTATTAATAACCTCACCAATAGATTTGAAGATAGTCTTGAGTGTATCAACTAGACTCTTAATTATGCCCTTAAACTTGTCTGTAAGTTTGGTTATAAATCCTGCTGATTTGCTTGCTTTACCTATCGATGAGGCTGCTCCTGAATCTGTTGTCTTGAAGAATTTGGAAAGTCCAGCACTCCACTTCTTTGGCATAATAAAACCAACTGCTTTACCAACACCACCTGCAACAGCACCAACCACTTTCTTGAGGGGTGTCATTAAGAATGTTGCGGCTTGTGCAATCCACTTACCAGACAATGCTCCCAACACTGCATCCATAAATCCGCCAGGGATTTTCGGACAATCACCATCGTCTTCACCACCACCACCACCTGCTTTCAGTGCGGCAACAGTTTCGTCGTGTTGTCTTTCGTCAACTGCGAGTGCTTCGCTTTCGTTTTCCTTGCTACTAAGGGCGCCCTCTGTTTGTTTTTTCTGTTGTTCTAATTGACTTTGTTCTAAACCAAGAACTTTTCTATTATGCTTATTGATTTCTCTCAACTCGCCAATAATAGATTGCTGTGATAATTGCAGTGCAAGTTCTTTACCACCTTCACTTGCGTTTGCAAGTGCGGATGATTGTGCTGCCATCTTGGCATCTTGCTGACCACCAGCGGCAGACATACCCTGTGCGGTTGCCTGGGCTTCTCTTGCTTGTCTCTTCTTTCGAATTACTGTACCAGCAAACTTACCGAGGATACCACCACCCAACACACTCTCTGCGAATTTATCGAGAGAGGGAAGGGTTTCCATAATTGCACCCTTGAGTATTGATGTGTTGTTTGATATGCTTTCTAGACCTCTAGAGGCAGTCTTTGCCATAAAGTCTAGTCTTTCTGCTTCCTCCTCAGAAAGAGATTTATGTGCTTCCTCACGCATCGCGTGGATGTTCTGAAGAATTGCAATTGCTTCACCTTGGTCTGCTTTTCGCAGATTCTCCATCAAGCCACCCATTCGTTTTTCGAATGACTTGCCCGTTTCTGATTGCATATCCTCGAAGGCCTCGATACCCTCGTTTACATCACGAATGTTTTCATCTGCGAACGTAGAGATATCAAATTTAATTCTGTCTGCCCACTTCTGGGTAGCACGGAAAGATGCAGTAAGTTCTCTACCGAATCCTGCGAGAGAGTCCTCTCTCATATCTAAGAAGTTTGCTAAACCATCTGTGACGTTTGCCGCAGACGCAGTGTACGCCTTAAAGTCATCACTAAAGGAACTAAAAGCCTTATCGACACCGCTAAGGTTGTCGTTATTCTTTTTGAGTTCTTTTGTTAGGTCTTCAAGTTGTTTTCTGTCTGCTGCCATTTTACCTTCTTGTTCGGTTTATTTGTGACTGTTCCTTCTGAATTCTTTCATTCTCTTCTTGAATGTGTTCATTCAGAAGAGTCACATATACGTCTCTTTCCCAAGGCATCATCTCTTCAATCTCTGTCAAACTCCATTGATGATGTTGTATCATTGCGAAGTTTGTCTTAATCATATTAATCAGGTTGTTGTGAGAGAGGCCGATTCGAAAAAATTCTGTAGACCACTCAGAACAAATGTGTTTTTTGCACCACAGTGTGGACAGGTGTATTTAACTTCGTGTTCGAGTTTCGGCATATTCTCAAAGAATGCTGAGATTTTCTTGAAATGCTCTTGGGGTAAATTTTCTATGAATTCGTTTACTTCCTTCTTGGTGAAGTCCTTGTATACTTGGTCTTCATCATAAATTGTCTCGATACAATTACAAATCAACTCAAACAACTGTGCCGCACTTTCCATACCTTCTTCGTTATCTTTTATCATATCGAGAGTGGGGTATGCGAGAGTGCAACCAACATCACTTGTAAGTTGAACCTTAAAGTCTACCTTCTTTTCTGGGAACTTGACCTTTACTTTTTTGAGGTCAACATTGATGGTTGTTGCTTCGCCACATTCACCACACTCTAGACTTATCTTTGCTACATCTTCTACAGATTTAATTCTGAGTTGTAGGAAAAGATATTCAACATCAAAAATTGGCAGTTTGTTTACCTCTACTGCACCATCTGTGCAGTTGGTAATAATCTGACGAAGAACATTTGAAATTTCTTTTTGTTTTCCACTTTCCATAGCCAGAAGAAGAAGTTTCTCTTCCTTGACTAAGAAGGGACGATACTTAACAGTCTCACCAGTGGAGGGGAGTGTCAACTCATAAAACGGGGTATTGATTTTTGGTAAAGCCATAATTTATCTCCTATGATATAATGATTATAATACGATTTCTTCCCAAGTCCTGTACGCAAAGTCTACGGTTTGCTTCATATATGTATTCATTTGGTCATACCCAACTTCGATGGGCGAGATGCTCTTGGGATAAGCATCTGTACATCTAACTCCGTAGATAGGACCGTTTTCTGTACCACCCTCTAGAGGGTATTGGTATACTTGAATTTCTGCACGATAATTATCATAGTATCCAAAGTCACCAGTCTGGGGGTCGTGTATAACTTTATGCCAGGCATTAACCAATTCTCTCACTCGCATTTCTTTGTCCATTCGGAATGTCAACGACAAGTCTCCCGAAAAGATTTTCTCGTAAGCAAGTTCTCGTACAGGTCCATATATTCTATTAGGTTGAGTTCCTACTGCTGAGCCAGGGAAAGATGCATTCTCACAGAGGATAGTTAAGTTTCTTGCATCCATTCCGATATTTGCGTTTGCGGCTTCAAAACCAGGACCTGCAATAATAATCTCGTAAGTATGGTTACGGACAATACCTTTATACTGTCCAGTAAAGGTCTGTAGACTATTCGGTAGTTTTGGTGCTTGTGCCATTAATTTCTTTCTTCCCTTAATGTATTGTCCCAGATTGCTGATTTACTGCTCTTCTTAAATCTCTCTACGGGGAGATTGATAGCAATCGGCCAATCGTCTGCTGGTATATTTATAAGATTTCCTGTAATTAATGAAGTTTTATATCGGCGAAAACAGGATTTGAAAATCTTCCACTTAGCCACTCTTTTCATAGTACCATATGGAAGAAGAATTCTATTTCCTTGCCTATACTTTTGTAGTAGCAAGAACATTTGTAGTCTTCTTTTGGGTGGGATGTAGTGGAAATTTATACCGAAGAATGTATCCTTCTCTCGACTCAACATCAAGACAAGTGGAAATGTATCATAGAAAGGAAGAGATGTGCGATATTCTGGCTGATTATAGAAGAAGCAATACAACTGACCAACAAACAATCTAGACCTTTTGCGAACTGGGTCAGAAGCCACCATATCTCTTATTTGATTTCGTTCTGATGCTTTGATGTTCTGGTTGATGGTGTTCCTGAACCAATTCCAGTTATCTTTACCTACATTGGCGTCCTTTCTTAATTTATGAAAGGACTCGAAAACACTTGAACGAGTTGTTATTTGTTTAGCCACCTGTGAATAGTTCCTTCTCTGTTAGTATTTGAAACTTCCATCCTCTATTCTCGGCAAACTCTTTGGCTGCTTTCCACTTTGCACTATTGATTCCCCAAGTCTTTACCTCGTTGATGTACCTCTTTGTTCTTCTCTCTGGTCTCTCTGGAGGACTGCATTGTTTTTTTGGTTTGATTTCGATTAGCCGTGTTTCGGTAAACCCTTGCTTATTCTTACATTTTATGATAAAATCAACAAAGTAGCGATGGTATCTGTTGTCGATTGGTGACCTGTATGGTATAAATAGTTCTTCGGAACCCCATTCGATAATAGCGTCTTTCTGGTCACAGAACACCATAAATCGACGCTCCCACAACGAACGATAAATAATATTAGTTGGGTCGCCGATGTACTTCTGTGGGTTTTTCGGTTTGAATTTTCCTTTGTATGGCATATATAATATGTAGTAGAAATCCAGCAGGAGACTTTAATGGCAACAAATAACGTCAAATTCCCAATTGACTTGGTAGATTCACCAGAACACCATCACTATCTTTATTTTCGAATCTACTCCAACTCGTCTGCGAGTCTCGGAGGTAGTAGTAAATCTATGCCAGCAGAAGACAATGAAATGGCGTCTGCTCCAGGCGAAGATAGTTTGTTAAGTAGATTAGATAACTCCCGTGGACAAAAACCAAACTACAGTAATGTCGGAGACAATGCGGCAAACCAAGCAGGCGTGGCAAAAACGGTAGGGGACAATGCTAAAGCGGCAGCGGAAGCAGTATTCACAGAAACCTCATATCAAAAATCTCAAAAAGTAAACAGTGATGTAATTTGGCTACCTTTCCCTCAGTCAGTCAATATGTCAGATGGATGGAACTGGGAAACTGTATCTTTCCAAAGAACAGTTGCTGGTGAAATAGCGGCAGGAAATTTGCTAGAGGGAGCAGAGAAAGCAGTCCAATCTGGTGTGGGTGCTGTGGGTGGTGCCTTGATGGAAAACGCAGACAAATTTATGCAACACCAAGTTGCAAGAGTCGCTAACCCAAGAAAAGAATCAATGTTCAATGAACCAAATATGAGAAAATATTCTTTTGAATTTGACCTTGCTCCAAGAAGTGTAGAAGAATCAAATGCGGCTCAACAAATAATCCAACTCTTCAAATATCACGCATCTCCAGAATTGTATGACGGAGACAATGCACTCTATAACTATCCTTCCGAGTTTCAAATTTACTTTGTATCAAATGGTGCAGAGAATCAATACATCGGAAAAATTGACAGATGTGCTTTAGAGAATATGTCAGTCAACTATACAAATGCAAATATGTGGTCAGCGTTCAAAGATACAGGCGCACCAACTCACCTGAAGTTAACTCTTGAGTTTACTGAACTTTCACTCCAGTCGAGAAACAGTCTGAAGAGATTGGACGGAGGAGAATAATCTATGTCATTCTTTAAAAACTTTCCACTCGTTCGTTACGACATAAACAAAGATGGTAATCGAAAAGTTGCCATTGATGTATTGAAAAGAGTTGTGTTTCGAGGAGACATCACTGACCAGACTTCTCTCTTTTCTGAGTATACCATAGAGGACGGAGAAACACCAGAGATAGTATCGGATAAATTTTTCGGTACAAGTAATCTACACTGGGTAATACTCCTGATGAATGAAATCATCGACCCCTACTTTCAATGGCCAATGGGCGAAAATTCGCTCAACGATTATGTCGATAAGAAATATGAAGGCAAAGCATATTACATTGGAAATGAAAGCGGTGCATATTTCAAACCAGACGAAGAGGTATACAAGAGTGGTGACAAAACAGTACGAGGACTGGTAAAGTCATATGACCCAACATATAGAAAGTTAACTCTCTATAACACAAAAGGAAAATTCTTAGTTTCGGATGTGGTTGTCGGTACAGACTCAGAACAAACGGGGACTATAACAAGAATAGTTGATATTAATGGCGAGTCTCTTCATCACTTTGAGAATGCAGATACCGACTATCTCTATGAAGATTTAGACCCACTTGCAAGTCCTCCTAGTTCTGGCAAACAAGTAAATCTTGGTGTTACTGGTGCTGGATTTGGTAATGGCACAACTGACGGTGTGACATTTGGAAGTACAATTCTATATTCTTATGTTAATAGTTTAGACGCAAACACAACCACACACTCGGTTGTGACAAATCGTGAATACCATCGAAATTTAAACGAGCAATTGCGAACCATAAAGATACTTAGGCGCGAGTATCTAACGGGCGTGGTAGATGACTTGAACAGGGTGATTTCTAGATGAGTGATATTGACCAAAAAGAAGCAGTAAATTTATGGGATAAAGAAAACCCAATTCAAACCGCACCAGACGGTTACGCGGGTGATAACGACTATAAATTAAAGTCAATAGAAATTGTATCTCCGTCTGGTGGTAAGGTGGATGTTTCTAGAATATTTACTAATATGAAAATGTATGAGGACTTATTGTCAAACACTATGTCCTGTTCTTTGTCTTTTCAAGATACAAATAACATTGTTCGACACCTTCCCATTATTGGTCAACAAGAAAAGTTAACTATAACTTGGGCGATTCCTGGCGAAAAAGATGTTGTACTTGAATTTGACATCTACGCAGTTGTTACTAGGAATATATCAGACACAGGCAAACAACAAATGATAACTGTTCGGGGGGTTTCCTCTGAACAATTCAAAAACATACACACCAGAGTCAGTAAATCATTCTATAAAAAAATAGATGAAATGGTTAGTGAAATTTTTACAGAACATTTAGAAGATAGTGGCAGTAGTGACCAACACAAATTGAACATTGATGTCAAAACTGACAGCGAAAAAAGAAAATTCATCATTCCAAACTGGCACCCATTCGACGCAATCAATTGGTTAGCAGATAGAAGTCAAGGTGAAGAAAACCCAGAGGCTTGTCACTTTATCTTTTATCAAAACAGAGAAGGATTTCATTTCAGTACTATTGAAAAGTTGTTCGAAGAAAAAGACCCAAAGATGGCATACTACTATACTCCAAGAAAGTATAGAGAGAGACCTGGATGGTTCCGCGACCCTGGCTTCGAATCAAGAAACATTCAAAGACTAATCATAGATGAGCCAGGGGATAGACTATCCGAAAACATTCAAGGGATGTATGCTTCAAAAATTCTCACGCACGACATTGTTCGTAAGAAGTACGAATACAAAGAGTATTCGATGAAAGACAGTTTCAAAAAGACAAAGCACGTTCCACAACCAGACAAAGAATCATACCCAATTGCAGAATCTCTCGATGAATTTAGTGATAAACCAGATACCTTTTGGAACTTTTGTCCTATTCACAAAAATCTAAATCAAGAAAATGAATTACACGGTGGTGACACCGTAGAACAAAATGAAAAGTACTCAGAGTGGCTACTAAAAAGAAAGTCCTTGATGAGACAAGTGGGTGGGATGATTATCAATGTTGAAGTCTCTGGTGATTCAAGAAGAAAATGTGGAGATGTAGTAAATCTCCGATTGACACCTTTGCAGCCAGGTTCCAAGGAAGATGAAAATCTTGATAAATACCTTTGTGGTAACTATCTTGTAACATCCATAGAACATAAAGTTACACCTGATGGTTATGTTATGAGTATGGAACTGAGTAAGGATAACCAAAATGAAGCGTATCCTTCGTCCTCAGACTTCGTTGGTTCCATTGACAAAAACAAAGCAAACACTGTAGAGTAGGAAAATAAATGCTAAACTTTTCTCAACACGAAGAATTAACAGAGGGTCTTCACCTTCTTAACGAAAAAGAAATCGTCATTGCCAATGGTGCAAACTATGGTCAGATTGTTTTCTTGGTTGGTGGTGCAGGCAGTGGCAAAGGTTACGCAAAAAATCACTTTATGCAGGGCAACAAGTTTAAGAACCGTGACGTTGACGAGTGGAAAAAGGCGTTCCTTCGAATTGCAAATATGAGGAACAAGTATCCAGAACTCAAGGCTCTTGATTTGCGTGTTCCCGATGATGTTACAACTCTTCATATGTGGGTGAAAGACAGGGGAATCAAAGACAAGACTCTTGAATTACTCTTAACAGATGCACGAAAAGGAATCCTTCCGAATATTATCTTTGATATTACATTTAAAGATAAGAGTGATATCTACAATCTTCTCCCAGTATTGAAAGAAGTTGGATACGAACCAAAAGGAATTCATATTGTTTGGGTTCTCACCAACTACTCCATTGCAGTAAAACAAAACTCGAAGAGAGATAGAGTAGTAAGAGATGATATTATGCTTGACACTCACTCTGGTGCATCAAACAATATGTTCTCTATGATTCGAAGTGGCACACCAAACGAAATTGATGGAGCAGTCCACATTATTCTAGGTGGTGCGAAGCACACTGTATTCTACAAAGACGCAAATGGGATGGACATCGATGGAGGTCCCGACCAAACTGGTAGAGTGGTAATCAAAGACTTCAAGTATCTTACTCTGAAGTTGCCTGGGAAAAAGATGACAACCGATGCAGGACTAAAAGACCAAGCATACCAATGGATTATTGACAACGCTCCAAAGAACTTTGGAAAGGGTGCGTACTCCAACAAGGGAATCTTCCAGGCAAGTGCAACTCAAGTTAAAGAAGATATGATGGCTTCTCAAAAAGGAGGAGTGACATTCCCAACAATTTATTGTGATATGGACCAAGTACTCTGTAACTTCTTGAAGGGTGCAGAAAAAGCACTTGGTAAATCATACACTGATAAAGAATATTGGAATCGTCCAGAATCTGGAGACAAGAAACAAGAACTAACAAAAGACCACCCACATCTCTATCGAGATTTGGAGTGGATGCCAGATGGGAAGAGACTTTGGAAATTTATCTCTGAATACAACCCACGAATTTTGTCTGCCGCTCCAACCGAGTGGATGCCAAATGCAACTAAAGACAAACACCAATGGTTGAGCAGAAATACTTCTTTGTCAAAGAAGGATATCAATATCGTGGCAAGAAAAGACAAGAAGAAATTTGCAATCGATGAGAGAGGTCAACCTTCAATATTAATTGATGACCACCCAAAAAATTGTAAAGAATGGAAAGCCGCAGGTGGTATTGCTATTCATCACACAAGTACATCAAGTACAATCGCACAGTTGAAAAAAATGGGATTCTAAATTATGCAAAATTTTATGGGTAAAGATGGGTTTGTTTGGTGGCAAGGCGTTGTTGAGGATGTCGATGACCCAATGATGCTTGGTAGGTGTCGTGTTCGTTGTTTGGGATGGCACACCGATGATAAATCTTTAATCAAAACTGAAGACTTACCTTGGGCGTATCCAATCCAACCAATCACCAGTGCCGCAATTAGTGGTATGGGACATTCTCCCACTGGGTTAGTTCCAGGCAGTTGGGTTGTTGGATTCTTCCGTGACGGCGAAAACGCACAAGAACCAGTAGTGATGGGTTCAATTGGCGGTATACCAGAAGCAACACCCGACAATGAAACTGGATTCAATGACCCAAGAGATGATGAAAAGAAAAAGAGTGACCCAAGAGGAAATATGTTGGGTAAGGGTCAGAAGAAACAAATCTATTACAAAGATGGTCGTGGTGCAATTGTTGTCAACAACAGTATGGGTGAAAATTATCCAAAGGGTTGGTGTGTAGAAGAATCAGATACAAACAGATTGGCAAGAAACGAAAATATTGATGACACCATTATCCAGTTAAAGAAAGATAATGTGGACAAGGATGTTCCCACCGCCGACATTACTGCGGAATCCGTAAAGGCTGGTATTGAAAAACAATCAACTGCTTCTGTGTCGGAGGCAGGAAAGTGGACGGAACCAAAGACTGCTTATGATGTGAAGTATCCACACAACCACGTTTATGAAAGTGAATCTGGACACACATTCGAAATTGATGACACACCAAACAGAGAAAGACTACACCGCTACCACAGAACAGGCACCTTTGAAGAGATTCATCCGAACGGAGATAGAGTTCTCAAGGTAGTAAGAAGTGACTACACCGTAATTCTAAAGAACGAGTGTATTCATATTGATGGATGGACAAATATTACACTCGACAAAGCGTGTAAGATTTTTGTAAACGCAGACAAAGAAGATGGTAACCACCTAGACATTCACGTTGGCAACAAAGCAAATCTAAATATCGAAGTAAACGAAGGCGAAATTAATACTAAAATTGGTAAGGGTGATATGAATGTAGAACTTGCAGACGGAAGTTTCTATACTCACGTTAATGGTGACTTTGAACATTACGTTTCAGGAGACTACAACCTCAGAGTTGACGGACAACTCCGAACGCAGTCTGGAAAGAACACTTACATTAACGCAGGACCAGACATTCACCTCAACCACCCAGGCTTCGGATAAGGAGAAGTAAATGGTTTTTGAATCGGGATATAGTAATCTACCTAGAGATATCACACCAAAATTTGATGTCCCAGACATTCCGTCTGCGGACTCTCTTATTGATATTGGTGCAGGTGCAAATCTACTTACAGGCGCACAAGGTGGAGGACACCCTCTATGTGACAAAAACTTATTGAAAGATGTCGATGGTGCTATGAGTTTGGCAAGTCTACCTAGTCTTCCCAACATCGAAGATGTTTTGAACGCGACTGGTATTCCCCAGATACCAGAAAAGTTAGACCCCAAAGCAATGTTTACTGGAGTTCCTGAATTCACTGGACTACAAGACTTGCCTGGTATTCCTGACCAAGTTGCAGATAAACTTTCCAGCATAGATTTCAAAAATGAAGCGAAAGCCTTAGCCGATGACGTATTAAATCAACTAAATATTTCAAACCCATTAGACGATTTGTGTGCAAAGGTTACCGAAGGTGCGGCGAGTGCAGATAGTCTAATCAATCAGATTCCAGACCCAAGTCCAAACATCAACAGTCAAATGCCAAATATTGATATACCCAAATTTACAGACGTTGCTGATATACCAGAAATTGGGGACTTGTTCTAAACTAGGATAGTTTGTAATGCCAATATTAAACTTACCAGATACCATAGAAATTCCGTTTGACTCTCTGACCAACGAACAGAGAAGTGCTATTCATACGGTTATGACTGGTAAGGGATTGGACAACCCTCTCAGCGACAAGATTGACCAATGTAGAGCGGCAGTTCGAAAAGAACTTAGAATTATTCGAGGGTACGAACTTTCAACTCCAGCCGAACAGGGTGGAGATTGTCCTACCTGTCCACTTAGTCAGTGTCCTCTTCTCATCCAACAACAAAGAGTTGAGATTGCTTATCAACTAGAGTTGTTAGTATATTGGTTGGACGCACTAGAACTACACACTGATAAATTGTCGGGTTCAAAAGTAGAATTCATCGACAACTTCTTTCAGCGATTATCTACTGCGGGTTCGTACACAAGTGCGTTGAAGTCAATCACAGGAGAGAACAAAGAAAAGTTCTCTTTCATATTCAGAAGTCTGATGGGTGCAGGAGATAACTGCCTCGATAGAATATTAAATGACTTCTGGGGAAACTGTACCGAAGGAACTATCTGCGGTTCAATTGCATCTACCTCTGGTGTAGTTGGTTTGGCAGAATGGGTATGTAAGGGTCAACTTGCAACTGAAGTAATTACTTGTTTCCTTCCTAGTCTCATCGATTGTCTCAAAAAACTTATCGACGAAGATGATTTAAATTATTGTCAAGCAAGAAAACTTGTAGAGAAATATGCTGCCAGTCAGAGACTTACAAACGATGCTCTTACTGACCCAATCATCGGAACAGTAATTAAGAAAATATTTGCTACACCTGCACTCACCGATGCATTGCGAGAACTTGAAGACGCAGAACTAAGTGAAGACTTTTTAGAGACTACTCAAAAGTTCTTCCCTGAATTTACAGATGACTCAGATAGAAACACAGACTGTGTTGGTTCACCTCTTGTAGTAGTTGGCGAACCTGGCATTCAGGGTGTATCTGGTACGGATGGTTGTAGAGGACCACAAGGACCTCCAGGACCTCCTGGCACAGACGGAAGTTGTGACTTTGAAAATCCCTGCGAAACACAACCACTCGGTGCTTGTTGTATTAATGGTTTCTGTCTTGAAGTAACAAACAGTCAATGTGCATTCTACAATGGTAGTTACTATGGTGACAATTTCCCCTGTAGTGATGTTGATGATTGTCTTTTAGATACTTGCGGAAGTGACCAAGATTGTCAGATAGATGCTCAGGGAAATATAATTGACGGTGGTACTAGAGTTTGTTGTGGTGGTCAATGTATAGAACCTTGCCCAAATGCAGCCTGTGGTAGAGGTTGTCCTCCCTGTGCGCCTTTCCCTTTCCCTTGTTGTGATGGTTGTGGTGGAGGACCTTGTTGCGAAGAACCAAATGTTTGTTGTAATGGTTCTTGTGTTGGTGCGTGTCCAGGCGGCGGTTGTCCTGATTGTCAGGGTACTTGCTGTCCAGACGGATTTACTTGCTGTGGTTCAGATGGTTGTTGTCCAAACGGTGGATGTTGCAACGGAGAATGTTGTTCGGGAGATACACCACTTTGTTGTGGAGAAGGAATCAATGCCGCTTGTTCTTCATCTGGTAACGGAGAAGGATGTTGTGGTGAACGTGCGTGTGAAGCAGGTGAAAAATGTTGCGGCAATACTTGTGTTCCCAACCCAGACGGAAAAGAATGTTGCAATGATGGTCCTCCTTGTCTGGATGGTGAAACTTGTTGTCCAATCACTGGATGTCAATCAGATGCAGAATGTATCTCGTCAATCAGCGGTGAAGTGTGCGGCACAATATCTGCTTGTAGCGACGAACAATGTCCACAGTGCTGTGAAGGTGAAACCTCCTGCGACAATGGTATAAACTGTTGTGAAGGTGACCAGTCCTGTTGTGCATATGACGCAAGTTACTGCTGTGACCCAGGCGAAAACTGCACAGTGAACTGCGGGTGCTGTGATGGTTGTTGTAAAGACAACGGACAGTGCGTTCCACCTTGTCCGCCCGAAGAAGGTGGTGGTTGTCAGTGCGGTGATGAGTGCTGTGGTCCTTACGAAGAATGTGGTTTAACCTGTAACAGAGAATGTCTAGAACTTGTCGTTCCGCGATGTTGTGATGAAGGCGAAACATTATACAACGGAGCGTGTGTACAAACCTGTCAGAATCTATATGGTTGTCAGGATAACTGGGGTTGCACCACAATCCCAGATGGAAGTATTTGTAATGGTGGATGTCCTTGTCCAGACGGACAGGATTGTTGTGGACTTGAAACATCTTGTTGTGATTTTGAAACACACGAATGTTGTAATAATCAATGTGTTCCGAAGTGTCAAGTCTGGGACAATAAGACTGCCTGCTCCAGTCAAGAACCTACCTATGTAGAAGGTTGTGGTGGAGACTGTGTGGACAATAGTCACGGTTGCTGTGAGGCTTCTGGTGGTGAGTGTTGCAATTCCTACTTCACCAATGCAAAGGGTTGTTGGAATGGTAATAATGATTATTCCTGTCCTTCGTGTTGCGAAAATGGTCTTCTCGACGACGATGAACAATGTTGTCCAGACGGATTTACCTGTTGTAACTTTTCGACCTGTTCGAACTTCCAGTTCGACAACCATTATCAGTGTGATTATTGTAACCGCACGGATGGGGTGGGTGTAGTAAAAGACGGACCCGTTCCCGAAACGCATTCGGGTGGGGCCGGACAAACTTGTTGCCTAGACGGTGTTGAAACTTGCACACTTAATGGATGTGTTGATATTGGTGATTCAATTTGGCAAGCCGGTGGAATCAACTGCGGGAACTTCACCTGCCCTGCGGATTTCACTCCGTGTTGGTGTGAAAAGAATGAGGATATAGCCAGCCCAGTAGGATGCGGTGAAAACTACAACTACTGCCAAACTACATCTATCTTTATATGTGCCGAGGGAAGTGGTTGTGACGCGGCCTGTAGCCAGTGGGATGGTTGCGACCGCGATTTAGACCCAGAAGGTGCTTGTTGTTATCACGCTCAATTATGTAGAAATGGCCTAACAGAATCACAATGCGAACAGGGGGTAGAGAAGGGTGTCTGGCAAGGTGCAAACAGTAGTTGTGTAGGCGCAACTTGTTTCAGTGGTAAAGATGAACCCTGTACCAACAATGCAAATTGTGAAGAGGGATTAGAATGTTGTAATACAGCAGAAGCAACTTGCCAAGTTCCTGCCGATTGTCCTGAACCACCAGCATTTGGAAGATGTTGTGCCGCTGATTTAAGTTGTACATATGTAATTGAAAATGAATGTGTTGGTACTTGGAAGAAAGAAATAGAATGTCCAAGTGACAATATGTGTCCTCCCCCATCAGGATGCACTAACAATGCGAGTGGAAATGATGTCTATGGACAATGTGAAACTTGGCAAGATTGTAACGACCCAAACTTCGAACCTGATGACAACATAGGTGTATGTGAAGACGCAATTGGTGCGTGTTGTCAGGTTGATGGATTTGACCCATATACTGAATCCGTTTGTACGCCGCTAACGAAACCAGAGTGTGAAATACAAAATGATTTGGCTCCATATACACTGTTATGGAAGGGAAAGAACACTAACTGCGATGACCACTGCAACTGTATATTGGGAACTTGTTGTCTTGAGACTCAGCAAGGCGAATTCCTTTGCACCGAAACAACTAAAAGTGAATGCGATGACACCGTAGTTGGAGACTTCACTCCCTGTACTCATAGCGCCTATGGAAGTGGTGTTTGTGAAGGACCTCTCGCATATCTTTCGCAGTGCGCCCCTTTCGGTGCTTGTTGCAAACCTGATGGTTCTTGTCAGACCACATATCAACCATTCTGTGAAGCCTCTGATGGTGGCGCTCTAAACGGAACCTTTATGGGTGCTGATACCAACTGCAACGATAATGACAATGATGGAGTCGCTGACATTTGCGAAGTTCCAGAATTCTATTGTTGCTGTTGTGATGGTTGTAGGCAAGTTGGTACAGATGGAACTTGTGACATCCACAACAAAGGTGATGATGTATGTTGCGAACTAATCGAAGGAACTTGCACTACGGGTACTACTTGTGGTAATGCTCCTGTACTTTGTAATGAGCCTGGAGATTGTAATGGTACACCTCCTGATATCGGTGCTTGTTGCTACAGTGATTATCGAAACTGCGAACAAACAAGTAAAGCAACTTGCGACGGAGACATAGCAGGAAAATGGCAAGGGTATGGAGTATCTTGTATAGATGCAGGTTGTACACTTTATAGTGTGTGTTGTGTCCAATATAGTAATAACACATATGATTGTTTCGAAAATTATTCGCAGATAATGTGTAGTGGTATTGGGACTTGGCAAGGCGTGAAGAGTCAGCCTCTTGGAACTGACAACGGATTCCAATGTTTCGAAGTCAATGATTGTGAACCAGAACCACCCGAAACGACTGGAGCGTGTTGCTTCTGTCCTGATGGCGAGTTCGATATTACGCCTGGACCTTGTGTTATACGAACGGAAGAGGCGTGCGATGCTCTTGGTAGTCGGTACACATACAAGGGTGATGGTACGGATTGTCAGCCAGGAAGTTGCGGAAGACCTGAAGGTTGTTGTCCGACTTGTCCAGACCCACCAGACCCAGACCCAGGCTGGCTTTGTGTGTGTGCTGGAGATGGTTCCAGTAATGGTATAGTCAAATGCATTGGTAGTTGTCCGCCGGGGAAAACGTGCGGAAGCAATATGAGTGCTTGCCCAGGCCAAGGCCAGTCTTGTCAATCGTATTGTTGTAGTGGAGGCGGGTCTCAGACTGGATGTGTACAGACTCAGGGATTCGGCGCCGCATTTAATAATGCTTATATACCCAAAGAAGATGGTGGTCTTCCTGGCGGTGGTGGGAAAAGTGGTAGATATGGTGGAGATGGTAGTGGTGCCGCGGGAGGAGTCTTCTCTAGGGAAACAGGAAGAAAAAGAAAGAGAACTCAGAAAAATCTACCAGTCTCTCCTTGTGGTGCTGGTAAAGAATTTTGTGTAGAAGAAAATGGAACGGCGAAGTGTTGCAGAACAGGGGAGGTCTGTTGTAACGGAGATTGTGTACCAGCAGACCCAAGAGGAGTGTGTTCATACAGTTCCGTGACAGAAAGATACTATCACTGTCCAACTGGCTATTGTAATAATCTTGATAGGCAAGGTAGAGTTGTTTCTAGAAACTCTTTTGGGGATAGGTCGAACTGTCCAGAGTTTAATGGCGAAATAAACTTCAAAGCACTTCCTACAAATTCCATTGAAAGAACGTACAGTGCTTTCGCTACATTCACAGACAACAAAGATGTAATTATTCAGAAGAAATTTGATGGTCAAGGAAGACTTGATAATTACTTCGTTGTTGCGAAAAGCCGAGTGGTAATTGGTAGACAAAACGCACTTGCTTCACAAACTACAATCACTGGAATCAATGCATCTACAGATAGACCACAACAAATTGTAACTGCACCTGTCAATTTCCAAATTGTAAACTATGTTGCAGATGACAAGTTGAAGACAAAATCACGACCTACATCAATTCAGGGTGGTGTATTCAAGACAAGAGGTTCCACTGATACTCAGTCGAAAATCTCAAAAGCAGAGTTGGATGATAATCCTGCAATTGGTAGAGCAGGGTATGAACGTAAAGGAACTCGTTCACAAACAATTAAGGGTTCTCTTACTGCCACACTTAATAATGGAGTATTAGGTGAAGCCCAAGTAATGACTTTTGTTTCTGGTTCGAACATTCGACTTGACACAAACACAGAAAAAAGTTTCATTCGAATTAGTGTTGATGACTTGAACCTTTGGGAACTTGTTGATATTGATGATGGTGTTTCGGCCGCAAGTAACGGAGATGTTCTTCAGTATAATTCTACAAGCGGTCTTTGGGAAGCAGTCGCAGTTGCGGTAGGAGCCACAGGAGCGGTAGGTGCAACAGGACCAGTCGCTGGTGCAGACAAAGAAATTCTTTTCAATCACCCCAATGGAATAAGCGGAAGTCCTAGACTGAAATTTGACTATAGTACTAATGACTTTATCGTGGGTGCTGGTGTAACATCATCATTTAGTGGAGGACTCAGTGCAGGTGGAACTTGTGAATTCAACGATGTTCCAGTACACAAAGCAAAACTAAATGATTACTCAGAAAAGATAAATGCAATTGGAACAATTAGTAATTCCCCATACGCTATAAATATTGAGAACGGAAATGTTCAAACCTTCACTGCGGGTGGTAACTTTACGGCAGCATTCCTAAATCCTCCAGCGTCAGGTGCGGCAGGTTCGTTGACATTAATTATCACAAACGGAGGCGCCC
>UEXM01001541.1_pt1 | contig 18801 bp, 33 predicted proteins | sample 1796661 | NCBI WGS metagenome assembly UEXM01 (sample SAMEA4772469, study PRJEB27181) | metagenome | reverse complement strand
AAACAATAAAATTGTACACTTATAAACCCCATTGGAGTAATTGCCAGTGGGGTTTTTGTGTGTCATTGTGGGGTGATGTGGGGGAAAGTGGAAATGATTTAAATATGTGGATAAATGGGGGGTAAGTGCCATAAATGGGAGGGAATTATCCGTACCATCTCTTACCGTTCATATTGGTTGACTTATCTAATCCCTTGTGGTATTTCTTCGGAACGCCGTCTTTAATCTTGTTCATCATCTCTGACCACTGACCACCCGTCTTTTTATCAGGTGTAAGTGTTGAATCCGCAGCAAGACCAGGGAATCCACCAATGGTCTTCTTAACGTCCATTGCGCCACACTCGGGACAGGGTTCGCTGCATGGTTTCTCTCTGTTATCATAACTCTGGAAGTCCTCGAATGCGTGTTCACACTTGTCGCATTTATAATCATAGTTCGGCATCAGGTTTCTCCTTAACTAACTCATCAATTGATACAATAAACTGTGTTGGTATTTTCTCTAGGGTGCTGCACTCTTTCTCGCCCAGAGTGCTTACTAGGCTTATATGTTTGGCAGACTGGTGGACGACGTATCCTACAGTCCGCATGGTAGGACAGGGTTTCTTGGCTTCTCTTTTTATAGATTTGAGGTCATTCCAACCTACTTCACCAAATTCTTCTGCATCTACCCAGATCACTTCAACTAGTCTGTGCATGTTCACCTCATAGTTCTATAATATATAGGTGAGTTTTTGTGCGGACCCAGGTAGGAATATACAAAATACCCCCGACTTCCACAAGGGAAACCGGGGGCTTCATGAGTCTCAGTTGGTTCAAGCAGCGAAGATGTCCACCATTCGGTTGGCGATCACTCGACTGGCCTTCTTGCGGGTTCCACCCTTGACGAAGGCATTCTTGATCTTAGTGTAACTAGCGTCTTCATCGAGATCTTCGAGGGCATCAGTCTCAACCGTGAGGTCACCCTTGACGAGGAAGTACTCATCATAGGCACTGTCGAGAGTGATGAAGTTCTCAGTCTTGTACTGCTTTGACAGTTTCTCGAACTGGACTTCATCGTCGATTTCCCACCGAAGATGCTTGATGTTCTTGGCGTCGTGAAGACGGACACCGACGAGGTTCGTACCGGTGCGATCCCGAAGCATATTCAGGAGGGAACTGGTTTCACCACCGCGGCAGCGATCGATCTCGTAGGACTTCTTGGTCTTCTTATCGGTGACGAATGACTTGTCGTTACCGTATCCGTATCGTCCGATCATCGAATGTCCCTCACCGTCCGTCAGGAAGACGGTCGAAACGATCTGAACACCGTGCTGCTGCTGGAACGCGGGAACCTGATCCAAGGCGCAGACTACCGCTTCGTTCAGCGGTGTGCATCCGAGGGAGAGGCATCGAGGAGTCCTGGCACCGTAGTGTTGGCAACCCTCAACCGTCGCCCAGAGGTTCTGGACACCAGCAGCGTACTGACGCTTGTTCATTCGACTGGAAAGCCAGTTGTAGAGTTGGAAGTCATGGGCACGACAATCGGTGTCGGCGGTTGAATTCCACTGGGAATTGTTCTTTCGCCATTCGTCGTACTCGTCGGTGTACTCGTCGTAGGGCGAGTAGAGATTGCTGGAGAAGGCGTAAACCTCAAACGGGATATTCACCTTGCGGCAGAATTCCACCAGTACCAGCAGTTGCTCCATCGTGTCCTTCATGATCGGACTCATGGAACCGCTCCAGTCGAGGTACATCACCATTCCGTGATTCTTACCGTCGGCGATCACCTCATTCTTGAGGAAGATATCCTCGCTCCAACGATAGTTGATCATGGAGACGGGATCAAGAACACCAGTCTTGGCAACCGATGTCCGCTTGTCGGCGTCAGCCGCTTGCTTCATCATGAACCGTTGAACCATCCCATTCACGATACCCTTGATCGAGTTGAGATAGGTCGTGCAGTCCTTCGCGGCACCGGAAGTATCGACATCACCGAACATGTCGGAAATGGTCGTGAAGTCAACGACGATCTTGTCGAGATTGGGAACCGGAATCGTCGAGTACTGGTAGGAACCAGCAGACTCGTCTCGCATCTCGGAAACGCCACTCTCGAAAGCGTTCTGCGTTTGTCCAGCAGCGTTGACGTTATTCTCGTAATCTTCCCATTCCAGTTTGTCGGATTCACCAGCACCAGAGGAATCTTCACCTTCGGTCGATTCGGCGGATTCACCATTGTCGGTATCGTCGGTCATGCTCTGACCGGAATCCTCACCCTCATCGCCGTCACTGGAGCCAGACCCCGATGATTCTTCTTCAGAATCATTGTCCGATTCACCAGCGGTTTCCATACCCTCACCGTCAGAATCCCCATCCTCACCCGGAGTACCGGACTCGGAACCAGGCGCATCTTCCTGCTCCTGCTGGTTCTGCTTCTCCATGTCGAACAGATCAGCGGCGAGATCCATAACCTCATCGAAGGTCGTGGTCTCAGCCATACGAGTAACGTACTGCTGCTCATCGGTGGAGAATGGGACATTCAGCAACCCGAACAGACCCAACTTGAAATGAAGATTCAAGCGGTCGATCAGAGCATAACTGGAAACGTCCTTACCAGCAACCTCGAAGAGGTCGCGGTCATTCAGGGAGGCGTAGGCGGAAGCGAAGTCGCGTCGAAGACCAGGAAACTGGGCTTTGATCATACGCTCGATCCGGGCGTCTTCCACTACGTTCAGGAACATGTGACGCATACGGGAACCAGGCCCCTGGCCAACAAACTCCTGCCACCCTTCAGCGGGCGTATGCAGGGCATGGGACACTTCGTGACCCACCAGCATGTCGTACATAGCGTCATCCATATCCTGCCACACGGGAAGAACCAGAACGCGATTCTGCGTATCGAAGTACGCGGTTTCAGCACTTGCGGAATGCTGTACGGTAATATCCTCAGTGGCCATGCAGCGAGCGAGGATATTTTTTGAAGATGTTTTAACGGGTTGACTCATGAGCGTATATTGTAGCAGAAATCACCCTCCAAATGGGGGTCTATACCGCATAATGGGGATTTTGTTTCATTTTGTTGTAAGTTCCTGTGGCACAGGGGTTTAGCGTCCCATAGAGTTATCCACAGGTTATCCACACCTAACAGCACCCTAACGGGGGGTATGGCCGCTATCAACTTTGGTTATAAACCCTTATAGGCCATATAGTTATAACAATCTGCCCTAAAAAGCAGAAATATCACCCATTTTCTCCCCTAGACCCCCACAAGGGGCGAAATTTTGGTACAATATACCCTCATGAGTCGGGAAGAGTCCGATTCACTTCTTGGAGAATTAATGTTGAAACCTCGTCAAACTGATTTGCTCCGCGCCCTGCTCGCCGCCGGTGCGACCTCTCCCGTCTCCCGACAGGAACTCGTCGCCGCCTGTGAAGCGTCCGGTGCGTATGCATGTCCGCCGTCGTGGATTACGCAGGATTCGACCCGTAAAGCGGGTCGCGGATTGTACGATCTACCGGAATTGCTGGAAGTCTCTGGTGATGTGCCTGCCGTAGCCCCTGCTACGGATTGTGTGCCCGCTCCTGCTGCTCAGCCAGTAACGGTTCCTGCCGCCCCTGCTCCTGCTATCGCCAACATGGCGATGGGCATGACGGGTGGTGAGCGGGCGACCCTCGTTCCGAACCGCTTCGATGGATACGTCGCCTGGGGACACTTCTCGGATGTCGAGAAGATCGTCCGTTCCAAAGCGTTCTATCCGATCTACGTTACTGGACTTTCCGGTAACGGTAAGACCCTCATGGTGGAGCAAGTCTGCGCCAAACTGGGTCGGGAATGCTACCGCGTCAACATCACTCGTCAGACCGACGAGGATGACCTGCTCGGTGGTTTCCGTCTCATCAACGGGGAGACCGTTTGGTGCGATGGACCCGTCGTTTCCGCCATGAAGAATGGTGGAGTTCTGCTGCTGGACGAGATTGATCTCGGATCCGCTAATCTCATGTGCCTCCAGCCAGTGCTGGAAGGCAAAGGCGTCTTCCTCAAGAAGATCGGACAGTGGATTACTCCTGCTGCCGGTTTCACCGTGTTCGCCACTGCGAATACGAAGGGGAAGGGTAGCGACGACGGCCGCTTCGTCGGTACGGGTGTCATGAATGAGGCAATGCTCGACCGGTTCCCGGTTACTCTTGAGCAGCCTTATCCGACCCGTGCGACGGAGCGGAAGATCCTGACCAAAGCGGGTTGCACCGATGCGTCATTCGCGGATCACCTGACCCAGTGGAGCGAGATCATTCGCAAGTCCTTCTATGAGGGTGCTGTCGATGAGATCGTTTCCACGCGCCGTCTGGTGGACATCATTTCCGCCTGGAAGATCTTCGGCGACAAGTCGAAGGCAATCGCCATGTGTCTCGCTCGATTCGACGATGACACTAAGGAAGGTTTCCTCTCCCTCTACGGTAAGGTTGACGCCGATGCCGAGATGGGGGAAGCCGCCGAGGACGCTGGAAATCCTGAAGGCGTCGATACCAAATGCCCCTTCTGATGGAGATTCCCATGCACGACGATTTCGAGACCCAGATCACCTGTGAAGAGTACTACGGAGAGGAATACGAATGAACAAACGTGAACTCCGCAAATTCCGTGAGAGATACGATGATTGGGCACTGCACGATGTCGTTACCGAGAATGTACGTCTTGCCGTGCATTTCGACGAGAAAGATTCCGTCAAGCGTATTGGCGCACATTGGAATCCCGACCCATCCGGCAAGGGTGGATACTGGAGTCTGCTGAAGAGTCAATTGGATCTGCGGATGCCAAAGGGTGTTTCCGAGATCGTCAACATCTTCGACGACATCGCCAATATCACGAAGACCATCGAGGACGACCTGCCCGTGTTGGAATGGCTGAACGCTAACGGTATGATCCATGAGGGGGATGGAAAAGTGATTCCATCCGCCATAGAGGAACTACTGGACCGCCATCCGATGGGGACCGTCGAGTCCCATACCCTGGCCTTCGATGATTCGGAAGTCATCTTCACGGTGTATGAACTCCCAGATGGTAGAATGTACGTTCGCCAACATCACGACCATACCGCTGCGGGAGATACAGACGAGGTATGGTACAATCCCGTACAGGGCCGAGCGGCCTGGGATATGCTGGTGGAGGCGGGATATAGACCCGTCCAAATACAAGAAACTTCTTGACCCCGCCCGAATACGGAGTATAATTACAGTATGGGTGCTATGAAAGACTTTTTACTATGGTGCGAAGAGAATGGCCACATCGAGTGGTCAGACCGTACCGACGACTATGAGTGGCTGACTGAACGCAGCCAAAGCGATTTGATGGAAGAGTATTCACAATCCGGTGGATTCTTCCGACAGGAGAACACAGATGAACGAACAGATGCTTGATGAACTTTTCAACGACAATGGCGACCTCACTGAGGACGGACACGCAATGCTCGCAGCAATGGAAGACCAGGGAGAATTCGCATCATGAACCTTCACACGTTTACCGTATCACACACACTGGAGACCATCCAGGTCGCATGTGCCACGATGGAACATGACGGTATCGAGAGACGATTGCAGATCGCAATTGCCACACTACGAACTTTGGGAACACTTACGGAAGAGTACCCACCAGAGTACTTCATGGACGAAGAGATTGACTACATCGCAGAGGCAACACTATACTGCCTCGATAACATCCTGCATACTCAAGGAGAAACCGAATGAACTATGCAACACTGAGTAATCGCCAACAGGCGTACATCACAGCCATCATCACCCACGCACCTGCACTGGGTATCGACATCGAGAAGACCACGTTCAGTCGTGCTGAACTGCGTCAGGTGTCTATGACAGAGAAGGGTAAGAAGTGGATTCCCAACTGGATCACACATGACCAGTCGCGTCGTGTGGCCAGGGGTATGTTCAACATCCCTGAGGTCATGGATGCCATGAGCGTCACACCCGGACAGGGGCATGACCAGGATCAGGAGATGGATGCCCTTACCTTGGTTGAGGGGGAGCCTACGCCAGAGGTGGAACTGGTAGGTGCCTGACGGTGCTGGTGCGGTGGGGGGTTCAAACGCGAGTAAGCGCCCCCGCTGCACTACACCGCACCCCCATAGGGGGGGGGGTGCTTTAGTTTTTATGCTGAAGCATCGGTCCGAACAGTCATGGCCACAAAAGGGTGGTAAGGAGTCCCAAGGGCTAGCAAAAATAAACCGGAGTAAAAAATGGACTTGCCAGGATTGAAAGAAAAAGAACCGTAAGAGAATTATTTCTAAGAAAGAGATTATAAAAGGATTATATTAGTCAATTGGCACATAGGAATGGAGGGCGTCAAACCGACCCCCATTGCTGACACTAAACGCCAATCAGTGCTTGACATAGTTCTCACTGCTAGATGAACGATGTTAAGGTAGGATGGGGGAAACCCCATTACTGCCAATTTACAACCCGATTTGACAACGACACACATCTGAGGTACAATACACACATGACAAATGAAATCACACAGAAACAAGTGAATACCTTTCTAGACGCACTGAGAATCTCTGGCAAGACCAATATGTACGGTGCTGTGCCATACATTCAGAAGCAATTCAATATGAACAAGTATGACGCACAGAGATTCCTCGTAAAGTGGATGGAGACATACAATGAACAAACTAGATAGAGTCAACAAAGGCAAATGGTGGCGCATGGATCATTCCGATGGATGTTGGTGTATGTTTACCGTCACTGTATGTGGTTCCCGTGACAAGAATCCGTGGAATGTGAAGATGCAGTTGACGGTACATGGACCACACGCGAAAGTAAGTAACCATGTTGTCAATAATCCCAAGACTGCTACTCTCGCATACATGAGAGATGAATGGAATAGACTTACACAGAGAGGATTCGTTTACAATGCTGACTGATTTTCTCGTCAAAGCATTACCCCTCATCTCGGCGATTTTATACTTCATCGTTGGTGCGGGGTACGCATACAAGAAGGAATATGCATGGTGTCTTGTATGGATATCCTATGCACTTGCAAATGTAGGACTTGTTCTTGCAGCAATGGAGAAACTCCCCAAATGATTCGAGTCAACGGTGGTAATGAGTTTGAAAAGCAGATCGTCACGAATGTTGCGAAGTGGTGCTGCGAATACTATAACATCTCTCCGGTGGTTCATATTCGTCTCCGACCATATGAAGATTGCTGGGGGTATTGTGTAGAGGGACGCACGAAGGGTTCTTATAGAATCATGATTGCCTACAACCAATCTCTGCGGGACTTTATTGCCACTGTGGTACACGAAATGATTCATGTAAAACAGTGGGAAAAAAATCGATGGAGTGGAGATGGTGAGAAGGAATGCGAGAAATGGCAGTATCGTCTCACTGATCGTATGTGGAAAAAAGGCGTTCTGTGAAAAAATCGCAGAAAGGGAAAAAATGGAATTTGTGAAAACGATTGTGAACGAGGAAGATAGGAAACAGGCTGTCTTCTTTTGTAAAGAGAATGGCAAGCACTATAAGTACTCCTATGTCAAAGATAACTACGCAGACGAAACGATGGTGTTCGAGTGCGATGCAGATGGAGAGGTAGAGAATCATATGGATCTTGCAATGGGTTCTGGTTATGTTCCATCCTCTAAGATAATGGAAGAGGTATGTCTAAAGATAACTACTGGTTGAGAAAAGAAATGTCACATGGAGTCCGAATCGTTATGTTTGAGGTGGTTCATCCCGATCCTTCAAACGGAACTGATGGAACACCACAGGTTCGCGTCAACACATTTCTAGATGGTCAAATGAAAGAATATGATGAGTGGCATTCTTTGGAAGAAGCGAGAATCCTGTGGAGTGATTTAATCAAAGACGAATTTGTGCGAATCGAAGCAGAATGGACAGAAGAAAAAGGAACAATGGAACTATGGCCATACAGCATAGAGATATAATTAGAGAACTTCAACTGGGTATCTGTGAGGTAACGCGAATCGATACGCATTCGGTAGAGCATGTTCTCAATGCAACGCTGTCAACAAATCACTTGGATGATTGGAGAGAGCAGAAAAACGAGAGTGCGGTTACTCTATGGAACGTCGTGGAGGAGGAATGGCAAACTATTCCCGCCTTCATGATTATTCATGTAGAGAGATTGACTGGACTTGGAATCAAGGATGAGTCTGATGAAGTCTCCGTTGAAGAGTTTTTCGATATGTTGGACTAAGAAAACTATATAAATAGTTAAAACGGAGAACGCGATGCAAGGATTTCGTCAGTATTTAACAGAAAAACAAATCGTCCTGAGCGGTGGTGCAAACTACGGTCAGGTTGTTTTTCTTGCAGGCGGAGCAGGTTCCGGTAAGGGGTTTGCTGTTAGCAACTTCATGGAAGGTCCGAAGTTTAAGGTCCGCGATGTTGATGAACTGAAGAAGGCTTTTCTTAAACTTGCTACGCTCAAGAACAAGTACGCAAATCTAAGAAAACTTGATCTAAGAAGACCAAACGATGTTTATAAACTTCACACATTCGTGAAGGAGAAGGGAATCAAAGACAAAACTTTGAATCTTCTTCTTTCTCAGGCGAGACGCGGACGTTTACCAAACATTCTTTTTGATGTCACTCTCAAAGATCCGAATGATATTCTTGAGGTTCTTCCTTCACTTCTGAACGCTGGTTATAATCCAAAGAACATTCATGTCGTTTGGGTTCTCACAGATTACTCAATCGCCGTAAAACAAAACAGACAAAGAGAAAGAGTGGTTCCTGACGACGTTCTGTTGGATACACATGAACGTGCTGCAAGAACTATGTTTAATTTTATAAAAAGTGGACCACCACGGGGAGTGGATGGTTCCATGCATGTAATTCTCGGTGGTAAAAAGCATACCGTGTTCTATACGGATCCAAAGACAGGGAAACCTATGGACGGATCTGAAAATCGCCTATTGATCAAAGACTTCAAGTACCTTACCGTGAAGGAACAGGGAAAGAAAATGGAAGGCGAAAGTGGATTGAAGCAACAGTTATATTCTTGGATTAAAGATAATGCACCCCAAACAAAGAAGACAAAAGAAATTTGGGGAGGATTACAGGAGGACAAGGAATTGCTACCACAAATTTATTGTGATATGGACCAGGTTCTGGTAGATTTTCTTGGTGGAGCAAAAGAAGTTCTTGGTGTTCCGTATAATGACAAGAACTATTGGATGCAGGAAGCGTCGGATGATAAGAAAAAGATTCTTCGGCGAAAAGCACCAAACTTGTTTGAGAATCTAGATTGGATGGGTGATGGAAGAAAACTTTGGAACTATATTCTAGAACATTCGCCAAAGATTCTATCTGCATGTCCTAGTTGGATGCCCGATTCCAACAAACAAAAAGAGAGTTGGATCAATCAACACTTGAATATTGGCGAATCTCAGATTCATTTGGTAAAAAGAGCAGAGAAGAGAAGGTATGCTATAAATGAATCGGGACAGCCTAATATTCTTATTGATGACCATTCAAAGAATATTGGCGAATGGCAAGCGGCGGGTGGTATTGGAATCCTACATCAAAGCACCGAAAGCACAATACAAAAACTCAAAAAGATGGGATTCTGATCTTGAAGTGGCTTTCAATTGAGGGTATAATTACCTTATGAACCCAGACAAGAAACCGACATATACTATCTACACGATGAGACACCCCGATGGGCGTGTTATGTCCTTTAAGGTTTATGACACATATGTGCTAGTTGGTGAAGAATCAAAGAAGGTTCTCATTGAAGATGCTAGAAAGATCTGGTACAATCTTGCTGGACAGGGTTTCATTCTGTCAAATAAGTCAGTTGTGCCGAACATGAAAAATTTTCATGACTTCAAAAGAGTGAAAGAAGCATATATGGATCAGATGAAAAGGTTTGAGGTTCCAGATATGCAAGAGATGCGTATGGATGCCAAAAAGGCGTATAAGAAAATGTACACGGACAACTGGGACAGATACGCACTAGAAGCATGATATTCACAAGAGAACAAATTCTACCTCAACTTCAAGAGAATGTCTGTGAACTATTCTTCAAAAAAGTAAATGGTTCTATTAGACACATGACATGTACATTGAATCAAGAATACTTACCAATGCTTGAGCAAGCAAAGGTTGCATTGTCAAATGAATCACCAACGAATCCAGATTTAATTCCAGTGTGGGATTTAGACAAACAAGCCTGGAGAAGTTTCAAAGTTAATACAGTCTTCTTTTTTAAGATAAAGGATTAGAAAATGCCATGTGAAAACTGCGACGATAAAATTTACTCAAAGAGTGATCCTATAATCACAATCGTGAAAAATCCAGCAAACGATAATTTTTCTATTACTTTGCAAAATTGGAATAGTCCGTCTGATGCTGACGGATATACTCTAGAAGAGGCAAAAGAATTGATGAAAATGCTCGAAGAAGGTATAGTCCAACTACATAATTGTTGGGAAGAGCATAACCATTCTTCCCTCTTCATGGAGGATAGTAATGAAGAATATTCCACAACAGAATGAGTGGGTATCTGAATTAGTAGATGCGGCGGAATCTGCTGTTATTGGTTATGAAAAATATCTAAAAGATGAGTTGAATTATCAGGATCTTGCTCGTATAATGAAAAATCTAAGATCACATTTACCCATTGGTAATTTTTCAGGAACTACGGGTTCAAACAAACAGTGAATTGTAAAGGCTGGTAACTCAGCGGTCAGAGTACCCGACTCATAATCGGAGATGCGTGGGTTCGAGTCCCACCCAGCCTATTGGAGATACATTATGAACAAATCAAAAATCAAAATTGAATATGACGAGTGCTGTAAGCAGAAGCAAGTGCTGAAAAAGGTGAAACGTCCGAATGGTCGTTTCATCACAGACCGTGAGATGGTTCCGGTGAAGGACCCAAAGTGTTGGGAAGTCATTACGGTTGAGAACACCGTTGAATTTACACCCGGACACCGACTTAACAAGAAGCAAATGGAATCCATTTGTCGTAGTGTAAAGTATGATGTTGAGGTTGGTATGCCCGGACAGTTCCGCAAGGTTTCTAACAATAGGTATTGATAATGGCAAAAAGAGTAATTGATAAGTTCGATCTCGAAGCAGAACGAGAAGGTAATGCAATCAAGGGACACACTGTTCTTCGTACAGGACAGGGTAAGGGTATCACCAAGCAACGCAACATGCATCGCTTGGGTGATTGTGTAATTACAAATCGTATCATTAAGCGTATGGGAGTTATGAAATGAATTGTTTTGATTGTGGTAATGAGATTCCAGAGGCGAGACTGGATGCAGTTCCAGACACAGACTATTGTGTAAACTGTGCAGACACACATGCACCACCTATGGTTGCTCGTATGGTTTACAATCACAAGACTGCTGGTGAAGTTTTCATTGCAAAGGGTACGGAGAATGTTCGCCGATTGAACAGAGAATACGAGAGGGCACGATGAAAATTCTAGAAGAAACAAAACTTGATTATAGTGACGTTCTAATTAGACCAAAGCGTTCGGTTCTTGAGTCTCGCAAAGACGTAGACTTGAACCGGACGTTCACATTCAAGAACGGACTGAGATGGACTGGTGTTCCAATTGTTGCTGCAAACATGGATACGACTGGCACAATTGCAATGGGAAAGTCTCTTGCTCGTCACAATATGATTACATGTCTAAGTAAACATGGACATGAACCAGAAGACTGGCAAACTCTAACTCACGAAGAAGAAAATAATATGGCTCTATCTTTTGGAATCAAAGATAGAGATTTACTAATTAATGATGCATTCGCAAAAGAATTCGCATATCATTGGGATTTCTTTTGTCTCGATGTCGCAAACGGATACTCACAGAAATTTGTTGATTTTGTTAAGGAGGTCAAGGACCTATGGCCAGAGAAGATCATAATCGCGGGGAACGTAGTAACGGCGGAGATGACGGAAGCACTGCTCCTCGCAGGCGCGGATATTATAAAGATTGGAATCGGACCCGGGAGCGTCTGTACAACGAGGAAGATTGCGGGGGTTGGGTATCCTCAACTGTCCGCAGTAATCGAATGCGCCGATGCAGCACACGGTCTGGACGGGTTCATCATGGCGGATGGCGGGTGTCAATCACCGGGTGATGTCTCCAAAGCCTTCGGTGCAGGAGCAGACTTCGTTATGCTAGGGGGAATGCTCGCTGGACACGAAGAATGTGCAGGAGAACTCGTCACAGACGATTCAGGAGCGTCTCACAAGGTGTTCTATGGTATGTCTAGTACCACCGCAATGGATAAGCACAGTGGTGGTGTAGCGACGTACAAAGCGTCTGAGGGTAAGACAGTACAGGTGCCATATCGTGGACCTATCGAGAATACTCTACAGGATATCATGGGTGGTGTCCGAAGTGCCTGTACATACACGGGTGCAAGAACCATCAAGCAACTTCCTAAGTGTACGACCTTTGTGCGAGTAAATCGCCAGTTGAACACTGTATTCGGAGATTCTTAATGATAGGCGAAATCACAATATTGGTTTCTTTCAGCATTCTCTTTATTTTATCCTTGTATTTGTTCATAAGGGGTGTAGAATATAGGGAGTCAGTTGAGAGACTGTTGACACATATTGAGCAATTGAGAGAGGCGAATCAGAATCTTTCTCAGATAATCCAAGAAGATATTGACAAGAAAGAGTCATTCCAGAAAGATTGTGGATGAAAAGAATGATTAGAGAATTAAGAAAACCAACGATTTACATCGCAGGTCCCATGAGAGGATTTGATGATTATAACTATCCTGCATTCGACAGACAACACAAGGTTCTGGAAGAACAAGGTTGGAATGTAATCAATCCCGCAGAGATGGACAGGAATGATGAAAAACCAATTAACGGACCTATGCAGTTCGACCCAGATAACAACTATGAAGACCATGAGTATATGCGTCAAGCACTCAAGCGAGACATGGTTGCCATTTGTGACGAATGTACTGCAATCTATATGATGTCGGAGTGGGAAAAGAGTCGAGGTGCAAAAACAGAATGGCATCTTGCAAAGGCTCTTGGACTTGACATTTATTATGAATCCCCATTACCATCAGAGTTGGAATTGAAACACTGACTCATTAGGGTCAGTAACTCAGTTGGTAGAGTAGCGGTCTTTTAAACCGTTCGTCGCGGGTTCGAGTCCCGCCTGACCCATTGATTGCCAATTTATGTGGTCTAAAATTTGACCATATTTAAATGCACGAAGAAGAGGCAGAAAAAAAGAATGATTTTGTCCAGTAAAAGGTTTGACATTTAGAATAGTATAAGGTATACTATTAGTATAACAATCAGGGAACGGATACGACTGCGACGAGTATCTAACCCTTTCTTACTTTAGAGTCGCATTAGTTTTTAGGAGTTCATAATATGAACAACACAGTTTCAAAGAAGCGTCGAGTAATGGATTATCTTGCCAAGGGCAATACCCTTACTGCTTCACAAGCAAAGAGTCGTTTCGGTGTCGGTAACATGCGAGCAACCATGAGCAACATCAAGTCGCAGGTTGAAGCATACGGTAACTGGAGCGTAAGCACCATCGATACCCCCAGTGGTAAGACTTCCTACGGAATGGATTTCAACGGTTACACTGATAACCCACATGCGATCCGTGCAGGACTCTGCTGATCCGAGTCTTACCTACCATGATTTTAGTTGATTGAGTGGTGTCAATCGAATGGAGTGGATTATATTATGCAGGCTCGTTTTGTATCCTGTTGAATCTGCAAGTGCTGTAGAGAGTACTAACTAAAATCGACTATGCCCGGCGGGGCCTAACCGCCTCGCCGGTGCTTTTGACAATTGAATAACATATGTGGGAATTAATTACTCCCGCATAGGACGGTGACAGAATGTTTTTAGTTACTGAGAATAATGTATATGATTTCCTGTAGTCGGGTGTGAATGCTCAAATGAGTGTAGCAGAGTTTGACTAACTCAGTCATAGTGCGAGTAGAGAATACCAACTAGGTGACCTCGAAAGTTGAAGGTAAATGTTAATCCTTCCCGTCCATGATTTCCAGAGGGACGGTAGGTTGAGTCTTTGTTAAAAAAGATTCCTTACCGTCCCTTTTTTTATTTGCAATACCGTCATACATATAGTAGAATACTTATGCATAAGGAGAACATTATGAGTATAGAACCAAATGAAAGTGTAATCCGAGGACTAAAGGCAAAACTAACTTACGAGAGTTGTGATTTGCTTTGTACCCCTGCGGATAAATGCACCTGTGACGAAGTGCTGAGTGATATTTCTGCCGCAAACAATTGGATCAATTCTTTGCCTGGAGATGCAACACCATGCGAAAATGGACAAGAAGAGTGCAAAGATGGTTGACGGTCAAGCAGGAAAGGGTGGTAAGTATCGACCCGTAGACCAAAAGAAATATGATGCAGGTTGGGAATCTGCATTCGGAAAAACCAAAAAAACTAAACCCAAAAGAAAGAAAAAGGAAACTAAAAAATGAGTGAAACGAAAATTGTTAGATTGAGTACTGGTGAAGAAATTGTTGCTAAGGTGACAGAGAACGAAGATAGTTATACTCTCAAGAAGCCTGCTATTCTTATTCCAGCAGGTAGAGATCAACTTGCATTTGGACAGTGGCTTCCGTATGGTGATATCGCTAATGGTATCGAGATCAATAAGAAGTATGTTGTTTTTATAATTAACCCTATGTCGGAACTTGCAAATCAATATAGTGAATCGTTTGGTTCTGGTATTGTGGTTCCTGATAAGGGACCTATCTCTGGTGCTGGTCTTAAACTTACAACGTGAGGTAAAATATAATGTCAAATAAAAATCATGACCCTGCGACATCAACTCGAATTAAGGTAGGTTCTCCTCGCGTTTCAAAGAAGAGAAAGGGTAACGCACCCTCGAAGACTTCTCGAAGCGGGAATGGTAAGAAACTCAGGTGATACAGAGCGCCTGTAACTCAATTGGATAGAGTAGCGCCCTTCTAAGGCGCAAGTTGATGGTTCGAGTCCATCCAGGCGTGTTTATAATGACTCCGGTAAAAATTAAAAAACTAACCGACATCGCACTTCCCACGGCGCTATCAATCTCTCGTCCCAAAAAACATGTATCTATCATCGTTCGTAAGAATGAGGTAGTTGCAATTGGTACAAATAACTTTCGGACTCATCCGAAGGCGAAGAAGTTAGGTTACAGGTTCGACGAGGTGCATTCAGAATTGGATGCACTCTTGCGTTATAAAGGACCAAAAGATAATCTTAAATTGTTCAATTATAGGTTCAATCGTTTTGGTGATATGCGAATGAGTAAACCATGTTGCAATTGTTTGAAATGGTGTCTTGCATTGTTCGATGATATATGGTATACTACTAACACAGGAATGGTTAATATAAAGGAGACCAATAATGTATGATGTTGGAGAAAAGGTAGTAATTAAAGAATCACTGAAGCAGGGAGTCATATCCGAAGTAAATGAAGATAAGATTCGTGTGACATGTGAGGATGGTTCTTCAAATTGGGTAAACAACGAACAGGTTGCAAAACTTCTTCTTGACGAAGCACCCAACGGTAATTTTCTACAGGACTGAGCATGTTTGCAATAATTTGTATTCCGTTGATAGTTTATGTGTGCTATAAATTCGCTTGCAGTACAATTTATGATTTATCTAACGAATCAAAGGCACAGTTTAGTTACACCATGTTGGGTGTGATAACCGCACAGAATGCTTGTACAGCAATTCTGATTGTGATGGATTTGCTTATGGGATTCCCAAAGTATCTTGCTGTCATTGCAGTTCTTGTTTGTTTTGTATGTACTGCAATTGAAATTGTTCATATGAAGAAAATACTCATGGGTGATGTTTCATTCTTTGAAACCAAAGAACAATTCCATAAAAGACTAAGAGAGCGAGCGTAGCCCAATCGGCAGAGGCAACGGACTTAAAATCCGTCCAGTGTGGGTTCGAGTCCCACCGCTCGTATTGACTCGTAACTCAGTGAGGTAAGAGTGGGTGCCTTATAAGCGCCAGGTCGTGGGTTCGACTCCCGCCGAGTCTATTAGTAACCAGAACTATATCCACCACCTCCACCACTAGGCATACTTGGTGGTGGTGTTGTTGGTGCGGGAGTTGTTATTCTTCTCGGTGCAGGAGTTGTAGTGGGTGCAGGAGTTGTAGTTGTCATGTTCATTCTTGGTTCAGGAGTTGTAGTAATCGGGGAGAGTGTGGGTGTGCTTTGGACGTTAGAACTAACAGAACTAACAGAACTTGTTGATTCAATACCACAACAACATTCTGTAACACCAAACCAACCCTCGATGGGCAAATCTGGACAAACATTTATTATTCCATATTTTATACAAGTTTCCCCGCCAGCACACTTTTTGGAGTCTTCATTTCCACAAATATCAGAAGTACATGGAATATCAATTCCAATGGGACCGACTTGAAGACACGGAAAATCCGTACCGGGCTGCTTACATTGATCTATTGGATCGTACTCTGTTACACATTTATATTCAAATCCCGAATCTTCCTCTAAATTCTTTCCACCACATCTTCCGTCACACCCGGTCGGTACTGGGGCCCAGCATAGTTCATCTCTTCTCTTTGAATAACACTCTCCGGGACATTCGGGAACAGAACTTCTTTCTTCAATAGAAATTTCAATTTTACCACCCATTCCCGGATGGTTTGCACAATAATAGAATAAGTCCTGAGTACCAATTTGAACGTAGGTATAAGGAGTTCTGGTTCTTCCTAAAACACCCCTCTGAACAACACCATTTATTCTTTCCACTCCTCCACCATGAGTTCCATCGGGAGTAAGTGATATCTTAAATGGATGATTTGTGTTTGAATAGCCTGACCGAGTGTTGCTCTTGTCGCTTTGTTTAAATCGCACCCAAGTTCCGGGAACGAGACTTATATTTTTATTTGGTTCACCGTCAATGAAGAAAACATTCTTATAGAAACCTTGATCGGTTCTTTGTCTTTTCACTGTAACATTATAAGTTATTCTACCAGAATTTTGCCATTTAGAATATGCTTCGTCCTCTAAAGTTCTTGGAGGAACCGTAGTTATGTTTGTAGTTGATGCAGAGTTTTGTATTGTTGTCTGTTCGAGGGGTGGAGAGGGGGTTGCTTCTGCTCGCTCTGGTGGTTGAGGTAGTACGAAAGGACTGCTTTGTGTTTCTGTTGATGGGGGTGGTTCTTGTTCTGGTGCAGGAGTTGTGGTTGTTGTGACACGCTGGGTGCTTTCTACTCTGGACAACCTAACAAAAATTTCTTGTCCTACTTTGGTTGTTCCATATTGGGGAAGTTCTTCTTCCACAACTATGTGTTCGCCTCTTTCTTCGTCGATATAGAAACCAAGAACTTTAAATGTGTTTATGGTTGCTTTGTCTGCTTGGATTTCTAGAATATCATTCTCTTGGGGTTCTTCTCCCAAGACTCGTGAAAAAGAATTCAATGAGTCACTTCCGAATATATTCACCACTTCATTGATTTCTATTTTATTTGTGGTTACAACGGCCGTTGTCCATTGAATGCTATCGTTGAGAAAATATCTTTGATCGTACTTGCTGTACGTTTGACTTTCATTGTTTATGGAACTCTTTGTAAGAAAGATAAGAAAGTTGTTTGAATCAAACTTATCAAACGTGTATGTTCCGCCTATGTCATATACCTTTGAATCACCACTGAGAGGATTTGTATATTCTCCTCCTGTGACTGTTAAGGTATCTCCTCTAGACACAGTGCTTTCAAAGAATACTTTGATTTCGTCAATGTCATCTTTATTTGTAACACGACTATAATCAAATATCACAGTGTTCCCAACAAAGGTTATTGTTGGATTTAATGTTACAACTTCAGAAGAGTCTTTTAATTCTTCTAGGTATTGAGCAAATTGCAACCCAAGAAAGGTTCCTTCTCCTAGTATGGAAACCTTACTCTTTTTATTCTTTCTCGAATTGCTTCTACCTCTATTGAGCATGGTTTATCCATCAACTACCAATGTAATTAACAGTGGCTTGTCCACCTTGACTTTCAAGTCGAACATAAACTTTGTTTAGATTATTGATCTCTAAGAATATAGATTCTCCCGGTTCAAGTAAATATCCATTGTCTGCACTATTTACTAGACTCGAATTTCCTATCAATACATTTGATTGACTGCTTGGATGATTTTTCACAGTGATACCAGATGATATTTCTAGGTTGTTGTGTACCTGTGAACTATTATTGGTTACTTTCTTAGTACCAGAACGTAAAGAGGTAGGTTTAACAATCTGGCTAATCTGTGCTTTGATATTTCCAGAATTTAAGTCTGAACGAATACCAGATATTACATTTGTTCCTGTCTTGATTGCACTGAGGTTATTTACAATAGGCTTAGATGAAGATTCGAGAGATGAAACAATCGAGGCATCATTAATATTTACAGTATTCGAGACTGTAGTGGAAAGACCAGAAGTGGAAACAACTTCAAGTGCCCCAGAGTTTTGTCCTGCGACGATTACCGGATCAGCAGGTGAACTTCCAGTTGCACCCTGAACTCTTAGTGGTTGAGGTTGATCACTGTTGTTGACTGTTGTTGTGCTTTGCAACTCAACACTAAAGGTAATTCCCGTAGCGTTAGTGATCGCCACTTTCAGTGCATCTCCAGAGAATCCTGCTGTTGCACCATCACGGGAACGATATAATATCGATGGAATATATTTGGTTTGATCTGTTCCGTAAACAACCACTGCATCTGAGGTTGGTTTGAGTTGTCTACCACCAGTTGCATTCACTGTACCAACGACATTTACG
>UEXM01001540.1_pt1 | contig 18804 bp, 32 predicted proteins | sample 1796661 | NCBI WGS metagenome assembly UEXM01 (sample SAMEA4772469, study PRJEB27181) | metagenome | reverse complement strand
TCTATGGAATGGTGTATAATATTCACGATATTTGTCACGATTTTCTATATCATTCATATCAAATGATTTTAATCGTTTTCCCTTATCGTCTATAATGCCAGCTTTAAATGCTTCGGTATCTTTAAAACTTGTAGTAAGAAGTCTTAAAAATCTGAATGTATAAACTAAATCGCCGGCTCTTTTTATTATACCCATTAAATTTTCCTCAGAGCATCTATAACAGTTTGATCCATATCTATTTCAATATATTCGTTATTTGTAATATAATTTAAATAAATCAAAAATGGTTTGATTATAGTCCAATGCTCCTTATCTAACTTTAATCCTAATATATTTTTAGCCGGTTCTATTCCAAATACGTTAAATACTATTATCAAATGATTTAATAGCAATCGTTCTGATAATTTACCAGTTTCTAAGTATCTATTGCATAATCTCTTTACATATTTAAATCGCTTAAGATCTTCTTCAAACGATTCTTCATCAATAAACTTCGGATTATAATAATGCTTTGCTGCATATATAAAAAGATTGTTTTCAGTTAATTCAATATTCACTTAAATGTGCTACAAGATTTGCGACCATAGTAGATTTTTTCAATCGCTTATCTAATTCGATACCGTGTTCACGGCCATGATCTTCGAGTTCAGCCTTTGTCATTGCGGCATAATGATCACTCATTGCTGCTTGGATCTTGCCTTCAGTAAAAGCATCTTGTATAGCTTCTTCTACTACATCTGCTTTCGGGTGTGGGGCAACTCCATGCCATTCATCGATTTGAACTTGAGTAATCTTTTGACTTTTAAGGAGCTCACCGGTTCGTGAATGTACCCATCCTCTTACAGTAGGATGTGCTCCTTTGGGTCCTCTCATTTTCATAATTTATCCTTTCGTGGTATCCACTGCCATTTGAATTTTATCACCTGCAGCATTATCGCCATTTCTTGCAGGAGCTTTCTTTGTTACACGACCTGCAGCTGAAGCATCATCATGACCCTTCTTTTCTAGATCTGCAGGTAGCGTATCGACTTTATGTTTTGCTTTGAAATCTTTTTCGTTTCCAGAAGCTTTTGAATCCATTTCTTCAGGAGCAGTAGCACTCTTATAATGTGCTGCTCTATTTTCTTTAATCTTATTATATACTGCCCACTCTACGCCTTCTTTTTTCGGAATTTCAAAAGGCGCTTTCTTTAGAGTCACTGCAGCTTTACCTTTTTCAGAAGGCGCAGAAGCTTTAGCAAGTTTTTTCATAAGCGCAGCGTTCTTACTTTCAGTTTTATAACTAGCAGTAAGTTTATCTACGGCTTTGCTAATACCTTTCTGACGGTTTTTAGCTTTATCCATAGCACGTTGAGACTTGCCATAAGCCTTGTACATGTCTCTGTCTTTATCAGCCATATCACCAGCATCTGAATGGCGCTTAGCTTGTGCTGTTTGCTTTACTGCATCAGGACCGGCTTTCTTAATATAAGAACCTAAAGTCTTTTTAGAAATCTCGTCAACCTGCTCAACTTCTTCGCCCATATCTTGAGTAGTCGTTTCAGTACCCTTTTTCTCTTTTTTAGTTTTCAGAGTAGGATTGACTTCTACTTCATCTTCTGCCATTTTCTTTTTCTTTGAAGCATTAATAGAATGGCCATGTGCTTCTGAAACAAGAATTTTAAGATCATCTACAGATACATCTTTTTCAATACCGTGCTCGAACATTACATCGTAATGCGTAACATAACCTTCGCCTTCAGTAGTCTCGACGATAGTATGCATACCAGAAATAGGCTGACCTTCACCCCATTCTGCATGTTCTACATGAGTTGCACAGTCATGCTTGATCGGTTTATCAACCTCTTGACCAGCAGCAGTAGTTACTTTTTCGTTTTTCTTTTTGCGCATCATCGCAAAATCTTTTCCATCGATGTCGCCATCTTTATCTTTGTCCAGCTTATGCTGACCACCACTTAGTTTTTCGGCCACCTGTTGCATGGCCCGAGCAATATTTTTAATGTCTTGCGTTTTCATTTTAGTTTCCTTACATCCAAATTTGGGCTGCAACTGCACTGGCCGCAACTGCGGTAAAAATCCAGAACAATTTATTAATTACTTGCACAGTGTGTGCATTTTCGTCACATTTCTTTTCTATAGTGTCTAGCTTCTCACTAAACTTGTTCATCCTAGTCCAGGAATCTTCGCGATACTTATTATAGGCTTCCATTTTTTCTTCGAATCGAGCTAAGGATATTAGTGCATCCGCCATCTTATCCATTTTGTCCTCTATACGTTCTAAACGGGCCTTTGTAGTTTCATCGGCCATTCCTGTATTCCTTTATTTACACTATTTATATAACTTACCATTTAACCTTATCTGCCCAATAGGCAGCACTCATTTTACCTTTAGCTATATTACGACCATGCCGAGCTTTAAACGATTTACGTTTTGCCTTCATTTTTGCAGACTCACCCTTCTTAGGATCACCGGCGGTCGAAGCGCCTTGTTGGCCAAAGCGAATCGTCTTAACTTTATCACCATCTTTAGCTACTACGATATGAGATTTAGTTGGATGGCTAGGAGTTCCTTTTGGTTTATTATAACCTTGAACACCAGCAGATTTAATACGCGAATCTTTCTCTTCGTAAAAGTTTTTAAAACTAATCATTGTCTTGAGCTTTCATGTAATCTCTTACAGAATCTATATAATCAGTAGCTTTTGTAATTTTATTTTGAACCCATTCAGGTAAATTATCGTTATCACCTAGCATAGCATCAAGTTCTTGAGCTGCATCCATCATAGTTTTTAGTTGCGTCTTAGCCATATCACCTTCTTGATCATATTCGCCAGGATCTTTAGCTTCTCTTAACTGCTTAAAAGTTTTCATTTGTTACCTCTAAGAGCATTGAATGTTTTCTTCTTAGCATTACGATCAACCATATCCATGCCTTTATGTCTTTTACGCATAGTATCAAGTTCAGGTTTGTGTGAACCTAAGGCTCCTTTTGAAAGGATTTTAGCAGCAGCAGAACCTGAAGCACGATCTCTACTATATTTAGCTTTATCTTTATAGCTTTGCATTGCCTTTGGAGTATCTAGTACTTCATTAACTTCTTCACGGACTCTAACTTTAAACATTTTCTCAACGGTCTGTCTACCCATATGCTTCGACATAACCGAAATAATCTTTTCAAATACTTCAGTATCTTGACCGTTTACAAACTTAATAAACGCCATTCCAGCTTTGCCTGATGATAGCATATCTGCGGCTTTCATGAAGTCAGCCTTATCGATACCACCGCTTTTCTTTGCATAAGCATTAAGCTCAGTACCAGCCTTTTTCATTGCTGGAGTAGCGACTTCATCAAGTTCTGCTTCTTCTTTTACCCAGCGGCTACCACTTTTTACATATCCTCTTTTTTTCATTTCAGGATGGATATATTTTTGCTTATGGTGCTCAGGCGCTCTTTCAAAATCTGATCCAGGATTATCTTTGTGATATTTATCTTTAGCATTTTGATATGCATAATAACCATCATTTTCACCAAGCTCTTCTACTTCTTCGTTCTTAGAAGCCCATACTGCTTTACGCTGTGCATCTGATGCATAGCCTTCATCTGTATCTTCAACACGATTACGTTTCTGACCCATATGTTTCCAACCGGCATCTACGTGTTTCTTAAGATCTTTCTTATCAACCTTTTTTGAAACTCTTGTAACTGGATGCATGATAGTAGCTTTAGTACCTGCAGTAGCCAAATGCTTATTGCCACCCGGTAGTTTAGAAACTGCTTCTTTAAGGCCGGTTTTAGGGTTATAGCCCATTTGTTTCATCATGAACCCGAACATATCTTTCATATCTTTGCCCTTAGGCTGATGCTTCAAACCTTTAAAGAATTTTTCAATTCTTTCTTGGGCCTTTGGATCATCGGAAATATGAGTTCCCTTTTTAACTGCTTCTGTCATATCTTTAACTTTACCATTCTTTAAATGGCGCTTGATAGTTTTACCAGCTTTTGTTTGCATAGTTACAATATGACCACCATCAGGGTGAGGCTTACGATCGATGATTTTCATTTTGTCACGTTGACCGACAGGAGTATTAGCTTCTCTAAATTCTTTAAAGCTTTTACCGTCGGATGCTTCACTCTTTACAACCTCTTTATCTACAGAAACCATGCGAATCTTTGGTTTTCCGTCAGGTCCTACATATTTTTCAGGTTTTTTATCTGCTGATTTTACGGTCATTTATTTGCCTCTTACTTTCGCTGCTAGATCTTTGTCTGCTTTTCCCCATGTACCAGATGATTTGGTAACAAATGAATTTACTCTTGCATGACCCCATTGTGATGGAGTAGTACCAGGTCTATGACCGGTTTTCCATGCGGCTACACCTCTATTATAAACTTGCCTAAGAACGCCTAATGGCATGCCAGTTTTTTCTGCTTTCTTTTTTAAGGAAGCTGTTGCATCTTCTTCTAAATAAGATTTAAAACTAATCATTAATCGTCCCCGTACATTTGTCTATATTTTAAGGTATGTTTGGATAATTTTGTTTTTGCTTTTGCATCACCCGGTGCAGGCTTATATGCTTTTGGATCGCTATCAGACATTTTGGCCTGTTTCTTAAACTGACGATCTCTTCTGATTTTTTGTGCCTTACTTAAACCAACATGGTATTTTTTAGGCTGAGAACCTGGACGATCTGCAATTTCAGAATCTTGTTGCTCTTTTGGTACACAGTTAGGAACCATTCTGTTCCCCTTCTTTTTCATACCAACTTGCTTATGCGAATCCCAACATGCATCTTCATTTTTAGCTTTAGCCATTTTAGTAGCAGTAGCAATCTTTACTGATTTCCAATCTTTACCGTAACGTTTTTTAAAATCATCATCCGGTAAATCTTGTGCATATTTTTCACGATCTTTTAATTCCTTATCAGACAGCTTTCTTTCGTTCTGACCAGGAGTCATAGCTTTTGCTTTTTTGGTAGCAGCCGGTGTTCCCTCATCATGTTGATAAGCTTCTTCAATCTTTTCAACTGCATCTAACCACTGACGTGTTTTTCCGTCTTTCGTTTCTATAATAAGATAATTAGATCCCAGAACAGTTATTGTACCAATTTGATTTGTTTCTTTAATGATAACTTCTTCACCTGTTTCGAACAAGCTGCCTTTAATAAATGCTTCTCTAGTTTCTGATACGGTCTTAAGTTGAATATGTCTTTTAAATTCATTTTGCTCTTTTAACCCCATTCCTTTACGTACAGAATTAAACAAAGCCTTTGCATCTCTGTGAGGCATATTATTAGGAAGACCTTGCGAAAAAGCAGAGTAATCATTTTTCTTTACGTTTTCACGTTGCTTAGATGCTGACATGCCTTCAACACCTTCTGCATCAGGATCTCTTGCACCGGCACTTATAATCTTAATTGATTTAAAATTATAAAATCCGTGGCGGCCTTTCTGGCCATTGTATTTGTTTAACAAGACATCAAATTCTCTGAGTCTATCAGATCCTGCTATCATTGTTACATTTACATAGCCTTCGTCATATAACGCAACAAGAGCATCCATCGGCGTTTTTACTTTTTTATTCACCATAATGCTTCTCGCATGTTTTGGAAACATTTTGCGAGCATGTTTAATTTTATCTGTATATGATAATGGATTTTTGTTTTTATCTTGTGACTGAGATAAAAATACTTTATATGGATTTTTACCAGATTTCGCAGCAAGCGCATCTAACAGTTTACCATGACCAACGGTTGGTGGATTCATTCTGCCAAATGCAAAATAAATCTCACGTTCTTCTTCAACTAAAAACTGACTAAATGAGTTGATCATTATCTTGCACGCTTCTTAGCCATTTCGTCTTTACGAACCTGCGGGAATAATTTTTTCGCAAGCCGTTCAATCTTAGCTTTAGCTGCAGGTTGATCTAAACGTTTTTCAATTTCCTGTCTACGCGCGTAAGTTAATTCGCCTTTTGGAATATCTCTGGTAATTTTCTTAAGCATAGCTTCACGAGCTTTTTTACGAGCACGTTTCTTTAGCTTAGGAGAAGAAGCAATTCTACGAGCTGCACGTTCTCTGCCTATTTTAATCTTAGATTTATACTTAAGCATTTGACGTGCTCTTTTACGGCGTTGCACCATATCAAGAGCTTCATCTACGTTATTACATTCTGGGCCGCAATTGCAATTTTCATTGCATTCGCCATTACATTCGCAATCTGGTCCGCAGTTACACGTAGTTTCTTTTACTGATTCGTTCTTATCTTGTTTTCTTTTCTTAGCTGCCTTTTTGATAATGCCATCTTCGCCAGGCATATAGTCTACAGCCAAAAAATCTTTAAAATCTAATGGTTTTGCCATTTTTATTTTCTTCCCGGTTTGTCCCATCCCTTTAATATATCTTTGCTGAAATTGTTGTATGAGAATTCCATACGATCAACCAATTTAACAGCATCACCACCAAGTGTGTCAATAGCAACAAAGCCTTCGGCTCCGGTTACTTTATATCCATTACGAGTCTTTACAAATGTCTTTGTGTCTTGTAAGTCATTTAGTTTATTTATAAGTTTTAATTTCGCTAAAACGATAACTTTTTGTAATTCGAACATTTTTTGCAGTGAAGTTCTATTAGATGTACTAAAAAAGGATAGTATTTCATCTAGTTTTTTCTGCTGAGCAGCTTTTCCTTTATCAGTTTTTCTTGTATCTATTTCTTTTTGATATCGTTGTTTGATCCAGTTAATGAGGCCAGATACGTGTCGTCTTGTATCTGTAATGACTGTACCCGCTCTGACAAAGGAATTATTGTAGGTTTCAATAAGTTGAGCGAGTGATCTATTATTTTCGAGTTGCTTGAGCGTTGAGCCGGATATCTGGTTAAATAATTTGCCAGCCTGCGATAGATACTCATTAACTTCCTCCGTGTCTTTTTTTGTCATAGTCAATTTAGTAAGATCACGAAGCATAGCATCTTGTGACCACACGTTTTTAGATTTCTTTAATTTAGATACATCAACACCATAGGATGCTTTCATCGATTCAAACGTTTTACCTATATATGTAGTGTGCCAGACTATTCCAATCTTTGAAGATTTGATTTCTTTTGCTGCTTCAGAATCTGCAGGTACTGCATAAACTATTGTGTTAGGGTGGAACGTAATATATTTTGTACCTCGAATATTTGATTTTTTAATATCTCCAGGCCCGTACAAGAAGTCACCCTGTACAACTCCTTTAATTCCCAATTCAGGCAAGTGTTTAAGAGCCAGCTTAAGCTTATCAGCAAGATCACCAGAAGTGTCGGCATCAACATCAGAAGGTGTCTTATAAACCTTGGGGTTTTTATTGAAGATCCCCTTTTTCGCAACAAAAAATACTCCGTCATTAGGATCGATACCTGCAAAGACAGCAGGGGCACCATCCCACTTAACGCTAACACTTCCCTCATGAACACCTCCTAACATATCTCTCAGAGATCTTAGAGCCATAATAGCTTGTCTTGTACCTTTTACACCGCCATAAAGAACTCTGTCCTCAATATGAGTCATATGTGTATTCTTGTTTTCAGTGATATGCTGTTTAAAATTTTCCACTATGTAGCCTCTACTTTTACATAAGCTGACGAATCGTTTGTTTTTGCACCTGCAACATTTACTATCTCTGAAATAAAATCATTTCTCTTAGAGGCAGAAGCATTCATTAATGCATATGCTATATGCGTTACACCAAGAACAACATGAATGAAATGAGCTTGACCTTGTTTTTCGGCTATTCCTACTTCATGATCCGATTTAGTATATCCTGGATGTACTTTCTTTACCATCTTATAAAAATTATCCATCAAAACCTTAGGAGGATTTTTACTTGCTAATTTTTGAGCTTGATCTTTGAGCATAGTATTAGAAGGCAAATTTGCATTCAAATGTGTTTTAGCAGAATACGTAATTTGGTTGTAACCTGTACGACCGCCTCTTGCACCTTTTTGAATAATTTCCATATTAAGAGGGTTAAATAAATTTGGAGCCCGAATGTCTAATCTACTGCCACTATCAAAATACGCAAATCCGTGTTTAGCCGTCCATATACCTTTACCTTTTACAGTTTCAATAGTGACACCATTAAATTTATGATTATCTAAACTTTTCTTTTCTATATTATATTCTGATACTTTTGGTTTTAGTTTTAGACTATTAATTTTCTTAAGAGAAATACCTACAATATCACGGCTTAAAAAGTTTTCAAGAGTAGTTTGATTACATAGAGCTTGGCTCTGATCGCTAATGCGTTCGTTGACATCTACTCCACTCCTGACAGCCCATATATCACCTGGATTCCATTTATCGTTCTGCATGGGCGGTAGACCTTCGTTCTTACGCGCCTTAGATTTTTTTGCATATATCGCATTCATAGTTTTAGAGCCACGATGAATAATATGATTTTTAGTTACGTAACCTTTATCTATTAAAGCTTTAGCAGTGACATATCCTGATTCGTGCCATGTGCCATCTAAACCTGCATATCTTTCGAATGGCACATCTACATCAACTTTATTTTTATATTGTGATAACGTTTCTACACTGAAATGCGAGAATGGTTTTTTAGTTCCTTCTGCAAGCATAGCAGCAATGAAAATACATTGTAGGGATTCGGCATCGGCTGTTTGGCCGGTCATACCTCCGCCTTTACCTTGACCACCGAATATCGGTGACTTGCCAATTTGTAAAGACGTAATTATTTTACCGCTTTTTAGTTCGAGATTAAATGACTTCTCTTTATTACCAATATAATCATCAATAGATTTCATATTGTTAGAAGTATTTTTTATTTCTAAATCTTTACCGTTAATATCCGGAACTGGGCTACCTGCTTTAATCGCATCTTTAAGAATATCGGTTCTTAAATCATTTGTCCGGGCTTTTACTTTTTCCCATTCAGTACGACTCATAGGATTGAACATCGATTTCTCCAGTATAAATGATTTAAACCTAAGCATAGTATCCTCTTGAATATAACACGTATCTATTTATACTAAAAAAAGAAAGGGGCAAATTGCCCCTTAAGTGTACTCTAACTTATCTATGTAGATCCTATTTCGTTTTTGTAGGACTCTATATTCATATTGATCATAACCAGAATCTTTCAGATCTTGATTAAGATTGTTCACCCATTTTTCATATTCATCAATACGATCACCAGGTTCAAGAACCCCTAGCAATGAGGGGTTCTTTTCATCATTTATAATTTTCATGCGGCCTCATATATTACAAAAGATAACTCTTTATTGGGTTTTCCAGATCTGTACCCTACGGTAGCTCCATATTGCATACACTTTTTATAAGCGTTAACCCTAAGCTTTTCGATATCATTACTTTGAATTTTATCTAATAAATTTCCATCACGATCAAGTATTTCTAATGCCAATCGAGGTATATAGCGTTTAGGATTATGATCATAATATCTTCTGGCAACGTAGTTTTTGGAGAACTCGTCATATAAATATTCGTAGAACATCCTTTGAGACATTTTACCTTTTATTCTAGAAACTCTAATCATATCTTTAACTTCAGTTTGACCGTACTTTTTACGGTGAGCATACGATCGACCTGAAGGAATTTCCATCAAATTACCACGGATTTCTTTTCTAGTTAATACAGTTTTCATAATATAACTCCTTAAGAGGCAGTAGCGAATTCTACTGCCTTGTTAGCGGCGTTGATCTTACGCCCTTGATTGTAACCGAACCACTGGTTATTCAAACGACTCTCTGCACTACGACCTTGAACGTGGTCAGTCATATATGTAACAGAGTTAAATGCCTGCCACCAAGTTCCTTGGCCAAACTCTGCACCAGGCTGAGTTTCAATATTAGAAGCTGCTAGCTGAGCTGTACGTGACAAATCTTCGAAAGCTGAAACCGTACGAGACTCACGATGTGGGAATACTTCGTTATAGTATTGAATTAGTGATTCTGTGTTATAACGACGAGTTGACAAGAATTCTGCCATCTCTTTGTACTGTGCAAACTTTTCAGAAGCAAGTCCCATTTGCTCTTTAACCATATCGGCATCGAAGACTGAACGATGGCCAACTTTTACAAAGTTTTTAGACTTTGAATTTAGAGAAAATGTGAGCGTGTTATTGCATACAACACGAATGGGAGTAAAGCGAATATCAACAGCTTTACCATATTGGTGAGGATTGCTAAACAAAAGATAGGAGTCAACTTGATCTTCGCCGAGAATGGTGAAAGACTCTTTGATTTTTGCGAGAGCGAATACATTTTTTCCATCCTTTAAAGATCCTGCTACATTCATTTCCATATCACCGGCCATTACGAAATCTGAAAAGAATTCGAAAGCTTGTGTATTTTGTACTGGATTCCAGTCGTCACCGACCATATCTAAAACTGAACCGTCAGAAGAACGAACCAAAGCTTTTTTACCAGGAATTTTTACACCTGATACTGTTTGTACTTCTTCTTTTTCGACTTCCCAATCAAGACCAGCTTTTTGCATCATCTGTTCGGGAGTCATGTCATTGCGTACTTCAACGCCAAGACCATGCCAAGGTACATCGCCAACGTATGCGAGTTGAGCTTGACCGTTAATCATTTCTACTTCGTGTGCCATAATATAATATCTCCTTTTGATAGGTATATACTACATCATTGCGAAATGAATGTACACAAAAAAGCGCCGAAGAAATGAATTTTTTTTTAATTAATCGTAATGGCCACCTAATACAGCAACCTTCTTTATTTCTTTATTATAAGCTTCTGCTTCTCGTTGCTTATAAGCCGCTTCGAATCCAGCCATACCGTATTCGTTTCTTTCAGTGTTACCCCATAATCTTTTCATATAGCTATCGTATATCCTTTCTACCACCTTATCGCTTTCATTAATATTAATAAGATGACCTTTTACTAACCAATTTAAACGATTAGCTTCTTTACGAACGAAAGGTGAACACATAGCACAACTCCTTTTTTGAGATATGCTATCTATAAAATGATAGCGCTGACTGTTGCGCTAACATAAAAATATATTTAATCTGACAATGGATTGTCGAGAGCTTCTTGTAATGTTTCTCTAAGATTGTCATCAAGTTTATCCATCTTAAATTCAAGATCTTTGACGGTGTCTTTCATTACATTACGTACATCTTTTTCAGATGCTCTTACTGTAGCTTCAACCTCTCGAATAGAAGAAGTTACGTCTTTACTTTGCTGGTTAAGATCATTACGAACACCGGCAAGGGTCGATTCAATAGATGCCTGAGTATCTTTGACTCTACGTTCCGAATCATCAACCTTATCTTCCATACGATCAATGTTGGCTTCTAGTTTAAGAATATCATCTTTTAAACCAGATTTAATATCTCTTGTATAGTCTATGGCTTCATCAAGCTTGGTTTCAATTACATCATTGCGAGCAGCTATAGCATCTGTATCAATGTTCTGGATAATCTCTTTCATATCCATATAATCTTTGTAAAATTCAAATCCTGCCCAAGCACCTCCTCCTAAGGTACTAAGAGCGGTGAGGACGGCGAACATCCTTCCACCTTTGAAGGTTGCTCCTCCAAATTCAAATTCTGCCATCGTTCATCCCCTTGTTCAGCTCGAAAGGCTTTGTGTTCTTCCCAAAGATGTTCTGCTACATTATATCCAAAAAACGTGAAAAACCCTGCGAAAATAGATACTGATACTATTTCCATTTTATTCCTCGAATTGTAGCTGCCTAAGCTGTTGTAATTCTCGCTCGAGTTTCATTACTTCGAGCTGTTTCTTTCTTAATTCTAAATCATATAACCTATTACAATCAATGCGTGATTTTACTCTTTTGCCAAGTGGTATCATTATTCTAGCATATACACCTACATCAGTACCACCATTAATATAGTTGTTCATCTGATCATAATCACCTTTATCTATTAGTCCTGTAACTCCGAACTCTAAGTTAGTAGCAGAACCAATAGCATTAGAACAATCAAGTTCTCCAGCTCTAAACTTATCAGATTGATAGTTGCCAGGAACGCTAGGCAATTGTAAATTTAATGAACTTGAATCAGCTATAGCTACTGAAGCAAATAAAATTAATAATAGTACATAATACTTCATAGCTTACTCATTTCATTCTAGAGCATATCCTAGATTTTATACCTGATGATTTAACATCCTCTTTCAATTGTTTAGAAACCGTACAAATATATTCTACTTTACCTTTATCAACATCTCTCACATAAACATCAAAAGTTTTTCGTTCTAAATATCCCATTTTCATTAGTCTTTCAGTAGTTGCAAAATCTACTGGATTCCAATCTATATCATAAACATTAATTTCATAATATTTTACATCATCTCTTCTATTCCACAAACTCATTTTTATAACAGAAACTCCAGCAAGATAAGCTGGTTCAATAACAGGATAAGTTGGCGTTAATTCGTGAGCCGATACAGCTACACTCATTAGCATCATCGCTAACGCATAATAAAGTTTTTTCATTATTTTGCAATACACTCCGCTACTACGTTAGCTTTATATTCACCGCCAGGTAAAGATTTAGCTGATCCATACTTAGCTTCTGATTCAATAGAGAACCAAGTTGATCCTGCAAGTGTTAAACCAAATTCTGTATGATTATCATATTCGACTTTTGCACCTTCGTATGCAGACATACCTGATACAGAGTGACTTTTTACTTTTGTTTCTCCATCCCAGTTAACTGCATCTGTAAGACTTGGAGATGATGTAAAAGAATTTGGCCAAGAAATCTTTGCTTTGTATTTGTCAGCAACTGTTACATCATAACGGACAACAGGATCTACTCCACCGTCAGCCGCTTTAGTGCTAAGCTCGTCTGGTGTAGGGTTACCATAAACTCCTGGAGTATCTGTGTATATAGAGCACTTAGACGACACATTACCAGTGATAGGCGAATCAACTGCGAAGGCAGAAGTTGCCATCAAAATAGCACTCATGAACGTAATAGATTTGAACATTTAATTATTCCTTTATTGTTCTCTATCATATTGCGAGCGTACCATCTTTTTATGATTAGCATCTGATGCTAAATTTCTCATCGCTCTTGGATTGTCAGGCAAACTTGTATCCTCTAATGTAAGAGCATCTTCGTATTCACCGCCCGGTATATCTATCATATAGTATGGTTCAATCTTCGGTATAGCAGCCAAAGCCGCAAAAATTCTTTGTTGATTAGTGCTAACTAAATCTTCTATTGTATTTTCACCACCTAATTCTTTTTCAAAGTTAGATAGCTTTTCTTCTGGCATCTTTGTTTCTTCAACTTCCTGTTCACCTTCTTCATCGTTTAATGACAAATTAGCCTGCACCCATTCATCGTAAAAAGGATCATCAGGATTCACTTCAAGTTTAGTTAAATAATCTAATAAAGCTTGATCAAAGCCAGGGCAAGCAGGATCTGCTAATGGTGTTACGGTACACAACATAAGCCTATCATCAACTTCAAGCCTATAGTTATATGTCACGCTGGGATCAATAATCTGTCCTTCACCCTCTACATCGATAGATCCATTACCAAATCTAGAAGCCGACGTATATGGAAATCTAATATATTTTTGTAGTGTTCCTCCTGGATTTCCTACTGCCCAATCATCTTGTTCTTCTAATATATAACTACTTCCTTCTAGATCTTGATTTCGTATATAAACTGTAGATCCAGTATTAGGGTTTTTCACCATTGTATATCTATATGTCAAGCCGTGAATATCAACTTTTATATATGGTAAACTACCATCAGCTCCGTCAGGTAATAGACCAGTCATATTCCACGACAATCCCATTGTCGCTGCATTCTGCGTTACTCCGTATGTTGTATCAGAGTAACAATAAGAAGAGGAGACCAGCAACGATACCGCTGCCGTAGAAAGTAGATTTCTGATCATCGTCCATATCCTTTAGTGGATTAAATGAAGCACTATCTTCATCTGGTATTTCTTCTTTATTAGCCTCCCACGCTACCTTTGCTTCGGCACCGATTAGTCCATCATACGGACAAGGCGTGCCAGCATTCATCATTGCATTAAATACTCTTTCATCCTGACACATAACAGACACGGCCGCAACCTTCATGCCCATATCGTAAAGCACCTTTGCATTCTTTAGTTTTTCGCAATTCATATCTCTTACTGTACTTCCTGTCGAAATGCCAAGTATCTGCGTTTGCACAGCGCCTGAAATACCAACTGTACACAAATCAGAATTAGATGAATTAATTGACGGGGAGATTGCAGAAGGAGGAGGAGATTCAACCTTCGTTTTAGAAGTAGAATCAACTACGCTTTCATTATAATTTTCTGTAACGATAGGATCTGAAGCATCTTGTGCAAAAACCACTATACTACTAAACATAATAAAAAGTAATAGTAATAACCAAAAAAGTCCAGAAATATTCTTCATCTTATACACCGTTTTCATTGTCAGTGTATCTATTTATACAAGATTACTTTTTTATGCAAACTGCTTGTTGGCCTGTAGGGAAATATCCGTGTTTTCCTGAAAGTTCTAAGCCAAGTTTTTCTCTGGCCTGAAAACATTCAGTCATAAATCTGTATTGACCATATTTTTCTACATAAGGGGTTTCGTCATACAAATAAATAAATACCAAAACCCACATTACAGTTCTTCTTTCTTCTCATCCCAAGGCTGAGGGCCACCATATGGTTCCCATTCAGCGCCAGCTATAATTAAACATGACATCATGGGGCCATCATCATTTGGAAAAGATAAAACGAACGCAAGCGTTCCTGTATCTTGATTTAAAAATATCTGAGCGCCAGATGTAAAGTTTTTGCCATCTTTAGAAGCAATTGTTCCAGTGCCTTGAAGCAACAATGCATTCTTATATTGTAACATTATTCTCATAACTTCAGGAGCAGGGTCACATGGTACATTTATCTGAATCATATCTGCATGCGCTGGTGCACAAGCTGTGACGAATCCTAAAGCCAATAATATTTTTTTCATAGTATAGTCCTTTCATAAAAAAGGGGGGCTCACCATGGCCCCCCGCGCACCTATTAAGTAGTGACCCTTAGTAGTATATATTAGAAGCTGAAAGTAGCTCCAACTTTTGTAGCAACAGCATCTTCGCCATCAATATCCCAAGTTGTTTCACCGAACAACTCAATTCCACCAAACACTTCATATGATGCACCGAAGTTGATCTTCGGATTGTCAAATGCTTTGTCTAGTTTAAACTCTTCGTTATTATAAACTGCAATGTCCATATCGGCCGTAAGACCTACACCAAACATTGTGTATCCGATTTCAGGAGTTACTTTTACACCAAAATCTTCTACGTCAGCACCTGCTGCGTCATTGATTGTGTATGCTGCTTCTGTTTCTACACCCCAAGAGATGCCTGTTGCACCGATCTCATTAGCTGAGACTGATGTTGCCGTTACAAGTGCGGCTGCTGCAATTGCTGCGAATTTCATATTTTTGTTCCTAAGTTAAGTTAATAATAAAACCACTTTTCTGTTGCTAGGTAAGTGGCCAACCCCCTGTATTATGCGGCTAGCGCGTAACCAGATGGTGCAAAATTATCGTTTGCATTTGTGTTTTGTAAACTAGAATACATGTCGATCCTATTTCTGCCCCATCATAAACACACCATTGCTTAAGGTTGCGATCCTACAAGACTTACTGACGCTTTCACGTTCTTAGTGTGCTTATGGTGGAGCAGCGCGGTACCGCCCCGCGGTCCATACATCCGTTATTAACGCTTACAGATTATATATTACACTATATCCTAAATCTTGTAAATGGCCCAACACAATGTTTTTATTATGTGATATAATTAACACACGACCATTTTGATCATAAGCTATCCATTTTTTCTTTTTCACTATCGTGGATATATAATTGGATGAGGGCATAGTGGAGAACTTTCATTAAATCCTTACGGGCGTCATCACGACTACCCTTCTTCCCATAACGATTTGAATACTTGTCAACATTTCCCATACAAAAGCCTGTACCATGGCCTCTTGCAATAATTACTTCTGTTGATTGGAACTTATTAGTTGCATAATGTCCATCATATGTAGCATCGATATAATTTTTAAATTCTGATATCAATTCACCTTCATTAAATTTATAATTAATCATTTATTCGTCCCAAACTCCATCCCATGTATAAAATACGTGTTTATCAATTATTTTACTTACTTGCATTTGATCAGCCCAAAATGGATTTACATATGTAGCATGATAAAATGTAGCTCCTTCGGTAGGATCATCTACGTTTCCTATCATTACGTCACGCGCAATAACTTTTGCTTGACTCCAAGCTTTGTTTTCAGAAGGAACTTGATCTTCAATCATAAACGTCCAACTAAATTGCTTAGGCTGATATACTACATCACAAATATTATTTGGCCATTCTCCATGGTCTACACGATTTAGTGTAACGTGTGCTACTGCGATCTGACCTTCTATGACTTCACCCCTTGCCTCATGATAGATATTCATCGCTAAGCAATTATGCGCTTTAGTATCTATCGAAGGATGCATCATAGACAAAGTTACGGCTACTGCTCCGAGTCCTGTCATGGTTAATAATCCACTTGTTATATTGACTGCTCTTGACATTTTTTATTTATAAACCTAGAACTCGTCCTGCGTGTTCTTTTAAGCCCTTATAAGGATTCTCAGTTAGAAACTCTGCGATTTGTTCGAAATAAAATGCAGACTTTTCATCACCTTCAAGTTCTAAAACTCCTGCGCATTCATTCATAAAATCAATGATTTCACCTAAGGCAACACGGCCATCGCTTCCCATGGCCGCTTTATGTGATTTACCTTTACGCTGCATTAGAAGATTCCTCCATTTGAATTTCAGTTCTCCAGAGATCATGCTGAACTTCCATTTCAGCTTCCATCCGCTCAATGTTTTGTTGAAGATCGTCAACAATGTCAAGCAGTTCAATTAAAACAGTGGCACGACTATGGCCATAATTATGAGAACGACGAACAATGCTCATCAGTTTCTTTCTCATCATCATTGCATCTTGAATATCATTTACAATAAGCATTACGCTACCTCCTTAAATCCAAAGTTTGCTACAACATGGCGGTTACCATCTTCGTCTTCGATAAGATCACCAACTGATACTGAAGCCATACGATCAAGACGAGTGATCTGAGACTCAGGGCCAATGTTACCAACTTGAAAGACTTCATCTAAACAAGTAGCTTCGATTTGAGCCACACCAGTATAAAGATTTTCATACAAAGCTTTTTCAACAAGATCAACCATTTTCTCTCCACGAAAATCCATGGCCATATCATCACGAATTTCACGCTTCATGCTTTTAGTACCAGCATTGATTCCAGCGATTTCGTCTTCTGTGTAGCGGATCTGATAAACTGTATATTTCATCTTTTATCTCCTTTTGATAATACCATCCTACAGCATGTAGAAAGCAATGTACACAAAAAAGCGCCGATCGAAATTGTTTAAAAACAAAGGCTTGTAAAATAGTTCGTTTTTATAAATATCGATAGCATGGAGGAATGTGAATGATTGATCCGGTAACAGCCATCGGTTTGGCTACAAGTGCTTTTAATGGAATAAAGCAAGCTATATCTGTTGGGCGTGATATTCAAGATATGCATGGTCAACTTGGCCAATGGGCTAAAGCAATATCTGATGTTGATTACGCACATCAAAAAGCAGATAAACCACCTTGGTATAAAAAACTAGGTGGCGGTGTACAAGCAAATGCAGTAGAAGTATGGATGCATAAAAAGAAAGCTGATGAGATGCGTGAAGAATTACGCAGTTACATATCAGCCGTATATGGTCCATCTGCATGGAAAGAAATAGTACACCTAGAAGGCGTAATGAGAAAAGAACAAAAAGAAGCCGTTTACGCCGCCCAAGAAATGAAAGAGAAATTTATTGCCTGGATATTTGGCATTTTCTTAACTCTGGTAGCTTCAGCAATTATGGCTGGAATAATTTACGGATTAGGAGTTTACGTCGGCCGTTGGTAGTTCAAAGTCTTGATTTCTTACATGTAATAGAATAGGAGCAGAATCAGTTGCTATGTCATCAGATTCTGTCCCCCATGGAAATGTAATCAAAGCAGTGCTATTTGGTATAACTGCTTCGCATTTAAGGCCCCAAGTTTGAATGTCATCTTCAAGAGATAATGATTTATATCCTTGCCAATGAAAAACATATGCCATCATTGGTCTTTCATCTGACAGCTCATGGATATTATTAGCCCAAACTTTACATGGAATGCAATTATAATCTTCAGGTAATTTTAATTTAATTTGTTTTTTTAACATATCAAAAAAATCACTGTAGTCAAAGTTGATAATCATTTAAATCTCCATATCAATTATCTCTATAGTCAATATACCAATCACAAAAATTCTTTATTCCTTCTTTTACAGAAGTTTTTGGATTCCAACCAAGTTCTTGAAGTTTAGTAATATCTGACAATGTTTCTTTTATTTCGGCCGGGTACATAGGATGCATAACTTTTTTAAATTTATAATTGTAATTACTTTCAATTTCAGTTATAAAATCTAAAAGTTTAACCTGTTCTCCGCTTCCTATGCTATATATCTCTTTCATAGGGCTATTAGTTTTTATTACTTCATCCATTATAAGTTTTATAGCATCTACTGCATCATCTATGTAGATTAAATCTCTTTTCATATCTCCTTCGTTATAAACATTGATCGGCTCATCAAATGTCATAGCATTAGAGAATTTAAAAAGAGCCATGTCGGGTCGGCCCCATGG
>UEXM01000634.1_pt2 | contig 18832 bp, 43 predicted proteins | sample 1796661 | NCBI WGS metagenome assembly UEXM01 (sample SAMEA4772469, study PRJEB27181) | metagenome | reverse complement strand
GTCCGACAGTCATAAAAACAGATTCGTCCTGTCTTTTACCCATTCCGCTTTGTGTAGCCATTTCATAGTCATACTCAGTCGGCTCGAGGTCTTCTAGTTCAGCCGCCCCCGCCGCGACTTGGCTGTTGTCTAATGCCCTTTGCAAAGCATTCGAGTCAGCCGCGTACACATTTAAATTACGAGAAGGAAGTGCTAGCAGCCAATCATACATATCAACATCTTCACCCAGGTTATCTTCATTCCAAATTTTGACAATAAGGTCACTATTAGCAGGTCGGACGCCAGTCAACTCTTTAAAAGCATCACGTAAACTATCCTCATCATCCGTCACATCATCAGACCAGTCCATGAGATCTAGTTTTAGCTCATCATCCGAAGTGCCTCGATCCGGGTCGAAACTAGCTTCTTTTAAGATCATTTCTCTAAGTTGCGCGCGTGTAATTGACATTGTGTTTTCTCTCATTTCTTTGTGAAGGCCAGCAAACCATTGCGACATGTCTAGTTGCTCCCCGGCCTTGAGGCTATCAGTCCTCCAGGCGTGCAGCAGTTTCATAATCTTGACATCTACATCAGAACCACTATATTGCTCTACGCCGAGAAGCTCAAACATCTTATTAAACTCTTCTCCGAACTCCTTCCAGAGCCAAGTCTCGAGCTTGTCTTGAGGTCTCCCAGGATGATCGTCTTGAAACAAGCCCATAATCAGGACAAATAGTTCAGACGTCAGTTCTTCAGGGGCCAAGCCAGCCCAATTAGAGATTAACTTCCACTCCGGAGTGTCGATAGCGCTCATTTCTTCTTAGACTTCCTCCGCTTTCGCGGTTTGACCATATGACTACCTTCACCGCCACCGTGCGGCCCATCTCCTCCAACAAACTTGGAACCCTTTTGGACTGTTGGCTTCCCGGTAGAGACTATGTGTGCCGATTGGCAGGCAGCCCACTTTCCTTTGCCAGCCCAGTCGAACTTGCCGTCCTTAATGGCTGTCTCGCAACTTCCGCCACTGTCACGTAGTGCGGCCACGGAGCCGGCAGAGGCGTGGTAGGTCTTCGGCTTGCTCTTTTTCTTTTTCCGCGATTTGGCCCGCTTCTTCTCATCGATATCAGTGTTGGTGACCTCTTCGTCCTGGGCTTCGGGTGTGTACTCCATCGCCAAAGTGTCGGACTCACTCTTGTGTCCACCGACCCATACCCTGTTACCGTCCTTGTCATGACGCCAGTATCCCTTAACTGATTCCGGTTTGTCTATTCGAAATCCGCCCCGACCGGGCTTGACTAGCTCGTCGATGCTTGTGTCTAAGTCACCTTGCTCTTTACCAGCGTAGTATCCGAGCCCATATGCTTCCTCTGGTGACATGCTACTTAGGTCGTGCATCACCGCATGCAACTCTAGCTCTTCCGCTATAATCTTTTTTAGCCGGCGTAGAGTCAGCTTTGATTCTCCTAGTGCACCGTATGGGTCTTCTTCAAAGTCAGAGTCATGATCAGCGGGATTCCACTTTTCTTTTTCTTTTGATCTTAGCTTTAAGGTGTCTCTTAAATACTTTAAAATCTCACGGTGTGCGTCCTGGTCAGACTCCCATTCATCTCCGAATATATCATGCTTGTTGATGAATTTCCGGACTGCTCCGGCGTACATGTCATTTCCTGGGTAGCTTTTGCTTAGCATGTCTAAGCCTAACTTGTGCCATATGAATTTTCTGACTGCTTTAGCGGCCGCTTCCCCCGCGCGCGTGAGTGTGTCATGTTCATTAGTCGAAACTTGAAGGACATCTCCGGCCGGCGACATGATTGTTGCCACATCGTCCGTTACACTAATAGCTATCCCGGAATTATCACCAACGTAGTATGAATTAATTATTCCCGGCGTTTGCTCACTGTCACTGCCTGTAGGTAGGGGCAGGTTTAGGCCGCCAATAGCATTCCATATGGCGTCTGTGAACTTACTAGCGATTGTGTGCTCATTTGGTTCTGGCGACTGATCTTTGTACTCTTCTGCAATGAGGCGCCTGAGCTGCTGCACTGTTAGTTTCATGTTGTATGACTCCTGTACGCGCGTGTACATACTAAATATTGGAAAGAAACTCAAAATTTCCCGAGAAAAAATTTTTCTAATGAATTTTTTACTATTTTGGAATGGTTTGCGGAATGTTTTTGAAAGTACTCGTAGTTTGTAAGGGACCCTGGCGGCCGTTACACGGGCCCTTAAGCCCCACACACATGGGCTCTTTTTGGGGCCCTTTACACAGCCCTTTTTGGGGCCCTATAGGCAGCCCTTTACACGGGCCCTTAAGTCCCCGCCTAGGCGGCCGCTACACGCGGCGAGAACCGGAGCCCCCACCGCGTGTTTCGTGTAACTGCTAGCCGTTGAGGAAATCGACGTGGATGACCCGCTCCCACCAGCAGTCGCCCTCGGCGGTGCCGATCTTGGTCACGACCAGGGCCTCGATCTCCTCGGGGGTGTTGACCCAATCGTCGGTGTCGTACACGTCGTACTCATTGGTCATCCAGCAATTCTCGGCCTGACTCCACCAGATGGCCGCGGCCGGGCCGGTCGGGTCAACGCCGGTCGGGTTGTCCAACCCCTCGTAGTTGCCGGGGTGGGTCCAGCGGGCCGAGGTGGCGTCGATGGCGCGGATGATGAAGGACCGGTAAGTGTCCCAGCCGCGGGGGTTGATGACCGGGCGGTGGACGAGGAAGAGGGAGTTGGGGTCGGTGAGCTTGGCCATTTCGTATTCCTAGCGTTTTGCTGAGGAGTCCATCCCCTCATTACGTATATAATAACTGGCCGGCGTCTCTGCTACACGTTGCCCGAACGGGCGGGGCGGGGCCGAAGCCCCAACCCCTCAAGCCGCTAGGCAGCCGCGACCGCGGCGCGGAGGTCGGAGGCGCTCATGGAGCCGCGACCCTTGATGCCGAGCTCCTTGGCGCGGGCCTTGAGAGCCTTGCCGGTGAGCGGAGTCGCGACGACCTCGTCACCGCGGATGGTTCCGGAATCGAGCGCCTCGAGCACAGCCTTGGCCTCCTCCGGGGTGATGTTGAGCGCGGTGTCGCGCTCGGTCCGGAGCGCGTCCAGCTCCGCGAAGGTGGCGTCGAGGAGAGCCTCGAGCTTGGCGATCTTGATGGACCGCTTCTCGACCTTCGTCATCTCGCGAGCGAGCTTGACGAGCGGGGTGGCCGATTTGTTGGAGGCAACCTCCACCTCACCGGTGGTCGCCTGACCGTCCGTGTCCTTGATGCGGACCAGGGTCCAGACGGTGCCGTCGTGGCGAGTGCCGAAGTGGCCGAAGTTCCAGGATTTGCGAGCAGTGTTTTCGGTGTTGGCCATGATGGCTCCTTTTCAGTTAGAGGGTTGATTCCCTCATTACGTATATAATAACTGGTTGATGGTCCGTTTACACGCGACCGGGGTTGGGGGGCCGAAGCCCCCCAGGGCGGCTACGCCGAGGCGCCGGCAGCGAGGGTGAGCCAGAAGCAGATGTAGGTGATCAGTGCAATTTCCATGGTGCTCTCCTTGAGCGCGAGGGTTGATTCCCTCATTACGTATATAATAACTGGTTGACAGGTAGCTTACACATCCCACACCGCGGGGGCCGAAGCCCCCGAGTGTGTAACTCTTAGGACTTCGTCCAGGTCAGGATGGTTCCGCGAGGCAGGCGACCGCCGCGGGCCTGGACCTCGTCGATGGACGAGGGGGTGGTGTCCTCGACAGCGGAGCGCCAGCCCCAGGTCCCGAGAACGCGGTCCTCCATGCGGGACTGCTTGTCCTTGCTGAGGGAACGCTTGGTGAGGCTGCGGGTTCGGAGTCGGACGTTGGCCATGATTTACTCTCCTTGAGTAGAGGGGTCCATCCCCTCATTACGTATATAATAACTGGTTGGCGTTCCGTTTACACGGTCCGCAGAAGCCTCAGCCGTTGAGGACGTAGCCCTCGTACCGGTCCGCCCGGGCCTGTGCCGCTGCCTCAGCCACCTCATCGTAGTTCACGAGTGCGAGCACGGCGTGGTGGAGCGAGTTCTCGATGCCCCGCACCAGGCCCTTGAAGGCTTTCGCCGGGGCGGCGCCGGAGGGGAAATCCTGGGAGGTGGAGTACTCCCTGAAGAATTTCAGCTGGTCCGTGAGCTCGTCGACGGCGGCAGCGAGGGTCCGGCGGGCGGCGATGTGGTCTTGCTTGGTCATGTTGCTGTCCTCGGTTGGGGACTCCATTGTCCCATTAGCTGTATTATAGCTCACCTGTCCTGAGACTACACGCTCGACGTCGTCCCCACGAGGAGGCGAGCGTCGATGGCCCGCTTGAGTTCGCCGACCGGGACGGCCTTCCCCCATGCCGTGGTGCGAACGATCCGAACGCACTCGAGCGTGGTGGTGGCCCGGCCGGTCTGGCAGGCGAGCGCGGCGATGTCGACGCAGGTGGCAAGGTGGCGGATGTTGGTCATGTCGCTTATCTCCTCAAGGGGTCCATCCCCTCATTACCTAAATAATACCCCACATGAACTTCCGCTACACAAACCTGCAGACAGGGGCCGAAGCCCCTGCCTGGTCGAAGGTTCACGTGATGAAGTCGAATTCGTTGATGTACCCAGAGCCCACACCGCCTTCGTCCAATGTTACACACCAGAATTCAGGCTCTTGCTCACCACACTCGTCGACCGTCTCGGATTCAGGGTGGTAGCTGGTGATCGTGCCGGGCTTGTCGTAGAAGGTGACCCGATCTCCGACCTTGAAGCCATCGACCCAACGTCGGCCGTCGGGAGCCGTTGCGAACGACGACATCCTAGTTGTCCTCCGGTGCAATTTCCACCCAGGCCTTGATGGCGCTGGGGGTGAAGTAGAGGAGGTTGTGGATGGCGTCCTCAGCGGAGTCCGCCTTGACGTTGCGGAAGTTCGTCTTGACGTCGCCGCCCTGGAAGGAGAAGGTGAATCCGATGCGGTAAGTTTTCATGTCATTGTCTCCGTTGGGGTTCATCCCCTCATTACTTATATAATAACCCACCTCATGGCAGGATACACGGTAGTCTAGCCGTGGAACACCGACATGCTCTCACCGCAGCGACTGCAGTCGAAGCTCTCACGCCCGGACTCTGCGCTTGCCCCGGTGACCTCCCACACGTGGCCGTGCTCCTGGCACACTGCGTAGGCCGCGTCGGCGGCGTCGCACTCGACCTCGAAGGAGCAAGCGTCGAGGAGGGTGAGGAGGGCGTCCTGTCGGCTAGCCCATTCACCATGCTCAATCGGCTCATGCACGCTGCACGGCTCATCGGCCTCGATCAGTCCTTGGAAGCGGTAGTAGTCGAAGTTGTCTCCGCAGTGGCAATCAGCGTTCACGGTCATGATCTCGTCTCCGGTGTGTGAGGAGTCCATCCCCTCATTACGTATATAATATACCGCTAGCGTCGTCCCTACACGCTCGCCGATCCGCTCCCGGATGTCCAGCTCCAGCCCTTCGGCGGCGGATCACACGTGTCGCAACCGAGCAAGCACTTACACGCGGCCATTCGCCGCCAACGAGCCTTCTGGCGTGCCTCTCGCTGCTCGCGAGCATCGGCGCTGGTGCACAGGGAGGTAGCGGTGGTCTTGAGCTTCATGTCTTGTTCCTACGTTTTGCTTAGGGGTGCATCCCCTCATTGACCTAATAATAACCCGTCCCCGGGTTGACTACACTTGACGCAGGATCCCCGCGGAGTCACACAGGTTCTGCTCCAGCCGCCTGAGCTCCGCGATGGTCAGCTGTACGAAGGTCATGAAGTGAGGATGCTCACCCGTCAGGTACTCGAATGCGTGTCGGTAGGCGATACGGGCATTATTCAGCTCGTACTCGTAGACGTTGTCCATCTCCGCCTCGAGATCGGATCGGTACCACTCAAAGCCGGAGGGAGTCTCGGCCGAGCAGCGGGTTGTGCACGCCGCACGTTCCTGCAGGTAGTGTTCCCAGACAGCGGTGTCGTCGAGCATGGCACGTTCGTCCGCTGTCATACGGGGAAGGTGCTCTGCGATGACGTAGATGGTGCGTGACATTTTGCTTCTCCGTAGAGGGTCCATTCCCTCATTGATGTTATAATACCACTCAACGCTATTCGCTACACAGGTTAGAGGGTGGGGACCGAAGCCCCCACCCGGATGACGACCTAGACCGCGGTGGCCAGGACAACCTCCACCTCGGCCACGAACTCCCGAGCCTCCCGGTCCAGCTTCTCCTCTCGCATGGCGGTGGGGAAGGTGAACGCCCGCCAGCCGGGTGTACCCGACTCGACCTCTCGAAGTCCGGCCTCGACGCAACCGGCCAGACTGGTGCCGCGGGCCGTGACACTCGCCCGTCCTCCGCGGATGTTGGCACCCATGTAGTCGAGGAGGGCAAACCCGTAGATGTTGGAGCCGATGCTGAGGGTCTTGAATCGACCGTAGCTGCGGAGCTGCCAAGAGCACAAGGTCTTCGACCGGTCCTCGGTGTGCGTGATTCCCTCGAGGTGCGAGTCGCGTTCGCTCATCGCCGCGGCAGTGTTTCCTACCTGATAGGAGCCACACGGGAGGCGGGTGAGGCCGGCGGTGATGAGGCGCGCGATGAGGTTTGCATTCTTCGACATGTCGCTGTCTCCTGAGGGGTTGGTTTGCTCCCCTCCATTGATGTTATAATACCCCCTCGCGTCGTACGCTACACCGCAGCAGCCACGGCAGCCCGAAGGTCATCCGCACTCATCTTGCCGCGACCCTTGATGCCGAGCTCCTTGGCACGCGCCTTGAGCGCCTTGCCGGTGAGCACGACGACCTCCGCCGTGGGAGTGGCCTCCTCGACCACGACTGCCGGAGCGTCGGTCGCGTCGTCACGCTGGTCCGTGAGCTCGTTGAGTTCGGCGGCGAGCAGGAACATCTGCTGTCGGAGCTTCGTGATCTTGATGTCCCGCTTCTCGGTCGTGTTCATCGTCCGGGCCATGGCAACCAGCGGGGTCGCGCTCTTGTTCGAGGCGATCACAGTCTCCTCAGGAGTGGGTACACCGGTGACGCTCTTGATGCGGACCAGGGTCCAGATGGCACCGTCATGACGGGTGCCGAAGTGGCCAAAGTTCCAGGACTTACGGGCGGGAGTGGTGGTCTCGGTCATGATCTCTATCTCCTTAGTAGGGGTCCATCCCCTCATTACGTATATAATAACTGGCGGGCAGGCTGTTTACACAGGCCCCTAGCCGGCGGCGAAGCTCACCAGCACGATGCCCGCGGGGAGGTCCGGCTGGGCGTCGCCCAGGAATGTGACGTCCAGATCGGACATCGGATCAGCGACCCATTCCCCCGCCGCGTGGTCTTGGCTGCGTCGATCCGACACACGGCGGAGGGGGAGCCCGAGAGCATCCTTCTCCCACGTGTACCATCCCGTGTCGAGGCTCCAGAAACTGTAAGTGTTCGGGTGAATGGTCCGCGCATGGGTCTCGGAGGAAGCAGCGACGACGACACCGCAGTACACGTCGTACTCATTCGCATCCTCGTCGAACTTGGGCGTAAGGCGATAGAGCTTCAGGGCGTCGTCGGTGGTTCGGAAAGTCGTCATGCTGTATTCTCCGTCGGGGTGCATCCCCTCATTACCTAAATAATAACACCTGACGCTGTCCGCTACACAGGCCTACCAGACACCCTGGTTGCCGTGGGCGAAGATGTCGGAACCGGCCGGGACGACCGGGGGGCGGCCCTTGTGGTCCTGGGCATTGTCCAAGGCCGCGACCACGTCCTGGAGGCAGTCAACAGCCTCACGCACATCGAACAGGGCGCTGTAGAGCTCGTCCTGTAGGAACGCGTTCCCGCGGACCCGGGTCTCAGGGCATGCCTTTGCATCATCGTGAAGTACACGAATGTCGTCGTTAAGTCGGCCGACGATCTCGAGGACGGCGTTGACACGCAGCTTCATGTTCGGGACGCGGATGGTGCGGATTGCTGGGACTCTGATATCTGGCATGCTGTATTCTCCGGCGGGGTCCATCCCCTCATTAATTAAATAATAACCCTCCCAGGCGCTCGCTACACGCCCAGGCCTTCCACCCACCTGGGACTACGTCCTCCGCCGGAAGCCGCTGAGCTCATCCTGCAGGAGGAACTCACCCTCAAACCTGTTCCGCCAGTCGGCCTCATCCTGGGTACCCTCCATCTCGGCCTGGGCCAGCTCCTCGCATGCGAGTTCCCACTCTGCCATCGCGCGAGACTCCTCGTTCAATTCCTCGACCAGGCCTTCCACCTGCTCGAGCGTCATGAGGGACGTCTTGACCCACCGCGGCCGGATACCATTCAGCTCTTTGTAGCCGTCGCTGAAGTCTGAGCATGCACCGCAGTGCATGTACTCGTACACATTGGCGTACTCGTCCGCCAGGGACTCGCACGGCCCCATCCAGAACAACCACCCCTCCGCCTTGGCCTGGGTGGCCATTTCCTCGTTGCGCATCCGGATGTGACCGAGGACGTCAGTGTTGGCAATGAGGGCGAGTTCGCGGTTCGAGTAGTTCATGTCATTGTCTCCGTAGGGGTCCATCCCCTCATTACCTAAATAATAACCCAAGCACTTGCTCACTACACGGATTTTAGTACGCCCCCAGGACGTGGAGCGCGAAGTCCCTGGGGGCGGCGTTCATGGCACGATCCCCCAGCTTTGCGACCCACTCCCACTGCTTCTCAGACAGGCGCCCGCTCCGCGTGAACTGCCCCAGAAGACTCCCGGCGAAGTCCCTGTCGCGTGTGCTGAGGAACCCCACCGCCTCCCGAAGCTCAACGATTTGAAAGCGCTGCTTGTCGGATACGATTTTCGCCATGATCATGATCTCCGCAAGGGTTCATTCCCTCATTACCTAAATAATAACCCAGGCACCCCTCCGCTACACGCGAATCAGGCCCAGCAAAAGTCAGCGCAGACCAGGTTTCCCTTCTTGGACTTGAACTTAGGTGCTCCACACGAGCATCGATCTACACGCGGAACTGCACCGTACTGATCTCGCATGCGGCCCAGGGTGCGTCCGACGATTCCGCCAACCGTTCCCGTCCGGTTTACACGCTTCCCCTTCGACAACCCGCGGGTGTCACCGTTCTTGTTCGTGTACACCAAGCAGACACGAATCGCGTCGTCGCCGACCTCTCGAACCTCGCCGTTCCGAATCGTCGTGTAGACTCGTACCCGGATCGCGGGGGTTCGCGCATGAACACGTTCGAATACCAGCTCTCCACGAGAATCGATCTCCGAAAAGCCCGCGCTGTCGAGCATAGCCCTCAGGTCGCAAGCTAGAAGACGTCGGTGGGAGTAGCTGCCAGGAACGTAAGCGGTCATGATATTCATCTCCGTAGGGGTCCATCCCCTCATTAATTAAATAATAACCCACATCGAGAGAGGTTACACAACCGACCAGGGCGAGGCACCCAAGGTGCCCCACCCTCTCCCAAGCTACTTACACGTCGGCCGTGTCCTCCTGTGCTTCCAGCTCGATCTCACGCTCCAGGAACTCGATCTCAAGGTCGAGCACCCGACGCTTCCGCTCCAGCTTCTCGAGCTTCAGGGCCCGCTTCTCGGTTCGGTTCATTGCACGAGCCAAGGCGACCAGCGGGGTCGCGGACTTGTTGCTCGCAATCACCACCTCCCGCAAACTCCGGAGTCCGTCTTCGTTCTTGATGCGGACCAGGGACCACACCTCTCCGTCATGACGGGTGCCGAAGTGGCCGAAGTTCCAAGACTTTCGCTCGGCCGGAGCTGCCTTGTCGGCGCTGGGGTTTTCGGGATTGACAGTCGTTTCGTTTGCAGTTGCCATAATTTGCTCTCCTTGAGCGCGAGGGGTTATTCCCTCATTACCTAAATAATAACCTATCACAATATGGATTACACACACCAGGGTGGGGGCCGAAGCCCCCACCCCCTCTAGCTCAGTGCTCGGAACCGCACTCCCAGCAAACCCCTCCGCCGAAGTCCTCACACCATCCCAGGGGGTCCGGGATGGTCTTACACACCACCATTCCAGACTTGACCGCATCGCTGAAGAGGTGCTTTCCTCGGAGGTGAGGACTCTCTTCACACGAAGCCTCATTGCCGCACTTCTCGCAATCGGTGAGACTGAAAAGAGTGTACCAATCACCAGCCTTACGGGAAGGGGCGATATGAGTGTAGTCACTAAATCGAATCATTTCGTACTCCGCAGGGGTCCATCCCCTCATTAATTAAATAATAACTTATCTAGGCGTATGTTACACACCACACTCGGCGGCGTATGCAGCACGAATTGCAGCTTGCTCAACGTCGGTCAAGCGCTTCCACCAATGTGATGCCTTGTCATCATTCCTGAGGTCTAGGCGTCCGTCGGGCGTTTCTACCGTGCCACCTGTCCCATCCCCTCCTAGTGGAGTAGGGTTCTGTGCCGTGGAGAGGAATGACCACAGCTTGCTGTACAGGGTGGTCCAGCCACCTGGGTAGTCGTCAGGGAGAAACTTGCTGTACGACAAGCATTCTGCTACAGTGTCTGCTGTCCAAAACTCAAGTCCCTGTGGTACCTTAGAATCGCCCATGATCTTTACCTCCGCAGGGGTCCATCCCCTCATTAATTAAATAATAACTCACGTCAGTAAACGTTACACATCCTCAGCTGGGTCCCAATTATTGTATTCATCCATGAATTCCTCATAGCGTGCAACCCCCTCTGGGTTTGTAGGCCGAACATCATAGGCGCAACTAGTCGGGTCATGGTAGGCCTGTGAGATTACACCGTATTTGCTAGCAGCGAGTTCCGCATCCGCCAACGAAGAATACGGAAGCAGGCCTGCATCCTTGCCGTTCCTATAAACCGACCACAACATCATTCATCCCCTCATTAATTAAATAATAAACAACTTATTTGTTAGTTACACATTTCAACAATGATGGGTGGTGCTCGCCATACCACCAGGGCTCCCTAAATTTCGAATGCTCGGGCCATGATACGTGTACCCTTCCTTCCCTCCCCCACCCGGGTCCGAAACTTCTGATCACAGTGCCCACCACGGGCTTCGATTGATATTCTGGTTTCGAATAACTCGGGTCATTCTGGTGTGTTACACGAGCTCCAGTTGCAAACTTCATCATCAACCTTTCTCATTCTGGGTATCACACTCAATACACGAGCCAAGCTCATGCTCGGTTCTGCAATCACATGTGGAACAATATCGCCAGTCGAAGCCTTCATCATTGGCGCCACCATCCATGAGCCATGCGTCTATGTTTTCGCGACGCCTTGCAGTCCATCGATATGTCATTTCGGTCTTTCTCCTTAGGGGTCCATCCCCTCATTAATTAAATAATAACTTATCTAGTTATGCATTACACGCTATTCGATGAACGGCTTCAACCGAGCTGCGGGGAGCCGCACCTCCTTGCCCACACAATCCTCGAGAATGAGCCAAAGGCTTTGTCCGAAAACGGTTCTAAAGACCTTCGTCCCTATGACCTTATACACACGACCGGACATTTCATCAGTCACAATCGATCCAGTTTCAAGCATACAACTAACCTAACGTTTTGGGGCTTAATTGCCTCCATTACTAATATAATATCCCAAAACGTACTAGCTTACACACATCACCTTGCGGTAACAGTTACCTCTGACATGTCAATCACCGCTACCTTTTGACCGCGGAACACTTGCGGGTACCAACTAAGAAAACCAATTCGCCAACCAAAGTGCTCTACCTGCCATGTTTCGCCGGGCTTCATTGCGGACCACAAATCAGAACTTCTAAATTCCCAACGCAACAGCGTGTCATCCACAGTAAACAGATCTCCCCCTTCAGTTCGGATCATCATTTGGTCGGGACCGGCATTATGATTTCGAAGAATAAAAGTCTCTTGCACAGTAAATGTAGAGATGTCGTCGGTCCCAAAGTTGTAGGCAACCGATGGCACCGCAAGAAAGAGCATGATGAACGCCGCGGCGAGGAACGTCGAAGTAGCAGATGATTTCATATTAAGATGCCTCCAGAGGGGTCCGTCCCCTCATTAATTAGATAATACCAATAGGTGAATTAAGATACACGAGAAGTGGACGTGGGGACTCTCACCCCACGCCCTGTTAGCACTAGCCGATAGCAGATGCAACCGCACCGAGTGTCAGATTAATGAGCGCGTAAGTGAGAAGAAAACCGGTCATGTGAAGCCCCTTTCAAGAGCGCAGAGGATGTATTCCCCTATTAATTGAATTCTAACAAATGTGATATTACTTTACACCCATCCCCACCCATTCAACGCAAACACACCTTGATGGTAGGACCATCGCCGGACCGCGCCACAAGCCTCTAAATAAGTGTACCCTTTGCCAATCAGTTTCCCATCCGGAGTTTCGGCGTGCCATCCTTTCTGGCCTCGACGACTGTGCACGACATGCCCAATGACAATCGCCTCGCCGGCTGAATACACGACAATGTCCTCGAACTCCTTGCCTGTAGCATTCAACTTGCCAGTCATTTCTCTTTCCAATCGGTGAGGTATTCATTCCCTTATTGATTAGATAATAACATTTGCAGTTATATGTTACACACCATTCCGCGGCGTGGTATACAACAAACCTCTGGGTGTAAGCATCCACCCCTGCATGATAGAGCTCTTCCTCCACAGTACACCTGCGTATTCGGTCCTCGACTGGTAGCCGGCTCCAATCGAGAAATATCGACTGTAGAATCCGCGTGACCAAGCCTTCCCTTTCACCTTACACAGATGCTGCGTGATATCAGTAAAACGAGCACCTGGGTTTTCAAAAAGATAATCTGCTATGATATTAAGATTGGTCATTACACTGCCCTCCTAGTCGCAAGATCCGAACCGAACCGCGGTGGTGTGGTATACTGGACGACCCGCCGGGACCCGGGTGCCACCGGAGACGACCACTGCATCAGCAGGGCGCGCGTGTGTGCTGTATCCTTGCGGGGGCCAAGATCGATATAGCGAGGAAATCCAATCCTGAATTTCCTTTTCAGTCGATGCATATACGGTGTAGTTGTACTTCCCACCTCCTGCTCGCCCGGTGTGATGAGTGTTAACGAATACTGACGACTCGGCCGGCTCAAAATGAACATTCTGGCGCATCTCAAGATACTTCCGAAAATGAACACCATCGGCCAACATTCGATCCCGCAGCTTTACGGCGCGATGCTTACTGACCTCAGCCTTGTGCGTGAAAACAATTCCGCCCAGGAGCCGAACAGACACCTTGAAAAGGGGTTCTGACCTGAGCTTCCCGGAAGGCGACACCCGGCTAGTCCGGTTGGATGTGTGTCGAAGATTGTAATGCGTTGGCATAGTCATGTGCGTTGCTCCTTAGTAGGGGTCCATCCCCTCATTAATTAGATAATAACTTTCATTGATGAGGATTACACAGCATGACAGTCAGGCAGAAATACCTTGCACCAAGTCCAGTGTAGCAATGATATTAAGGGTGGCCACAGCATCTCGTTGCTCTACAGATTCGTATTTAACCACCACATCCCGGCAGGGATTGTCATCGCCTGCGATAGTCGTGCTGCATTCACTTTCATCCTGCAAGAGCTTAACAATGAGATCATTGACTGCAGTCGCACGCTCCAGATTTTCAGCTAGGCGATGAGCATTTTCTTTTGCTTGCTCAAATGGTGTGAGAGCTTCCATTACCACTTCCCCTTTCCCTTGTGCTTCGGGTGCCTTGCGGGCTTACCGCTGCCCTTACCACTCCCGCGGCGGGCCTTGTTGGCGTGCTTTCCGGCACCCTTGTGATTCCATGCCGCAAGGGCGATTTGATTTCGTGTTTTGACTCGCATGTTATTACCTTTCCTCATTAGCTAAATAATAACATCACGCAAAATATCTTACACATCAGAGGAAAGAAAGGAAGCGGGAGTGGGACTCGAACCCACACAATGCACCGATCAAATGCAAACCATTCGTGGCTGCATGCCGGGTCGACAATCCATTGCCGAAATAAGAAACACCGCACAGCGCTTCTCACCTTACAGCCCCTTCACAAGTGTGCGCTTGATCCAGGTCCCGCTATAACTCCTCCACTGGGGCTCCCACCTTCCCCAGCTAGGCACAGCCTACAACTACGGCACCTATGTCCGCTTGTCACGCTTACGCAACCACGATGATGTCATTGGTCATTAACCCTCATCTAACATCAAACTCTGGCCTGTGCCTCCCACATATTGTTAGTCACGATATTTCGCTTCTGGAGCGGGCTGCCGGAACTGGAGCCGACGACTCACATCATAGAGAATGCTTCTCAGCTCATCGATGTTGCCCTCGTTCATCCGAAGCGTAAAGGACTTCCCGAAGCAGATTGTCGCCATTCCGAGCGAATCTGCTTCGACCTCGATCTGAAGTCTGCCGTGATTCTCGGTGTCCACAGTGTCTGTCGTGGTAAAGAGCGTCTCGTAGGTCATGCGTTTTCTCCAAGGGGTCCATCCCCTCATTAATTAAATAATAACCCACAATGAGGTATGTTACACTTTCTAAGGCTCTTCCAACTCAGCCAACTCGCGGATCGAATGGCGTTCGTATTCGTTCGGCTCACGGCCCAGCAAATCCTCTAGCAACCCCATGCCGATGGCATCTTCGGCCAGATAACGAATAAGATCAAACTGCAATCTGTTTACAGTGATATCAAACTCATACGGCCGGCGCTGTTCGTCGCTCATCGTTTCCTCTTTCCAATCCGATGGGGTCCATCCCCTCATTAATTAAATAATAACCCACAATGAGGTACGTTACACTTCCTCTAACAGCTGCGGCTTGATCGAAGGTGTTGCGGCAGCCATGTTCGGCATTTGCACAAGAACTACGGCATGCCTAGAATGCTTCTCGTGGACACCATTATAGTTGACAACGTAATCTTCGTCGCCCTCAAATCTGCCTGGGACAATGCCCATGAAGATCCCGGATGCACCTGGGATTGTGTGGTACGGTTCAATGATTGAACTCGACCGCTTATACACATTGACGCGGCTTCCAATTTTAACTACTTGCATTATTCAGGCACCGGCAATGGTGTGTATCTTCCCTCAATATCACAAACAACCTCCGTCTCCGACCATTTCGTCACTGCTTCATAAGCAGTAACCCTTTTCAGGATATGGCCTTTGATCGGTGTCAGCGACGTTTCGCCGTGCATACCAGTATACCATACCATCATGCCTGGTGACATTGTGCTCTCAGGACTCCAAGAATGGTGTGCTCGCAAAATATCACCTGGCAATCGGTAAGTATGGAAATCACCTTCATTGATCGGTGCTGTTAGTGTAAGCGTATAGCGTACACTTTTCTTGACTTTCCCATTAGACGTAATTTCCATGATCATCTCCGCTAAGTGTCCTCGGCTGCATCATAATGCATGTTGATATAAACCAAGCCCCTGAACAGTTCCTCAAGATACTCCGGTGATCCATAATCAGCACGACCCGGATCTGGAACTTCACCTGTTTGTTCATAAAGAGCACTTAGGTGACGACGCACGTTTTCGCTTGTATTGCCTATGCCCATAAGGGCTGACTGAAATGTTACACACCCGCCTACAATCATGAAATTAGCGCCTGTGTCTCGACGGAGTGGAAACGTTACGTTAAGATCACGCTTCCCTTCCCGCTTCAGCCTATACGTTGTGGCTCCTCGCGTAAATGCGAAAGGAGACTTTTCAAAACCTTCTGACAAAAGAAACCTTGCTCGACCACGTGTAGACATTTGCTGCTCCTTAAGGGGTCCATCCCCTCATTAATTAAATAATAACTCACAGTGAGATAGGTTACACGCCTTCGTAAAGACCTGCCATATACCAATCTTTCTCACGGCCTTCTTCATCTTGCTCAAGTTTTCGACAATAGCTAAGAGGGATATCGTAAATCCCAGGCCAATTGTCAATGCGACATGTAATTGAATATTCACCAGTGTATTCAACAACTGTTCCGGTTTCGTTTTGATGAGAGCCTTTGTAAATGAAAACTGCATCGCCAGGCTTATACATCTTATGTCCTCCATGGATAATATATTACTACGGTCTTTGACAACTTACACGCTAAAACGTGTGCTTCGCATATAAAAGATATAGGACGCTATATTGTTTATGTTGTGGCACACTTTATCCGGTGTGCCAGCGGGTGTAATTAGTTGCTAGGGTTACGCGGACTCGGCCTCCGTGACATCCGCATCGCGAGCGTCAGTCAGGTCATTCAGCTCTGCAGCGAGCAAAGTCAACTGCTGCTGGATCTTGCTGATCTTGACGTCACGCTTTTCAACGCGGTTCATCATTCGAGCCATGGCCACAAGAGGAGTGGCAGACTTGTTGGTGGACACCACCTCAACCTCTCCAGTAAGTGCCTCACCAAACTTGTTCTTGATTCGGACGAGGGACCACACTTCACCATCGTGTCGAGTTCCGAAGTGTCCGAAGTTCCAAGACTTTCGCACGACCGTTTCGGTCTCTTCGGCCTGAGGGTTGTTGTTATCGCTTCCAGTGTTTTCGACGTCAGCCATGATGGCTCCTTATCAATTGGAGGGGTTATTCCCTCATTACCTAAATAATAACTTGTTGTTTTGTTGTTTACACTGTCTAGGTCCAGTATGAAATATCCATCACCCAAACCTGGACCTTGTGGCCAACACCCCCGCGATCCGCGAGGCCTAGCATGTGGCCGTGCTGCTTCAAGTACTTGCCGACTGTTAGGCTAGTGTATGTTGCTTGGCCTCTGCAAATTCTTTGATAAAAGCTATTAGCAGATGGCCGAGTCCAAACTCCACCTCGGTTGCGCCACTCTTGCAGCCACTGTGCCTTGATAGTTGCCATGACTTACTCCTTAGGGGTCCATCCCCTCATTAATTAAATAATACCACTACTCGGAGTGCATTACACAATACATGGCACATGCCAAAACACTACTCGAAATCAAGCAAAAGCAAACAAGCGCCCAAAATGGATCGCCTGAGGCTGTCTGGTACATTATTCTACATCACCAAAGAAGCGAGGTGTCAGCTCATTTGCATCTAGGCATTCATAAATGTCGTCTGATGTAAGCCACTGAATTAGCATTGCAGCCATGAAGTCTGCCGTGACGCGGCCTTCATCCATCATATTGAATGCCTCTTGACGCCAATCAATTCTTTCTGTGGAATGTCCCATGATTAAACCCTTTCGTCACCATCAGTGCTGGACTTGCGAGCTGGGCAATGACCGGTCAGCTGTGCTAGCGCAATAATGAGGCCGTTGTTGTCACCGATTTCCCTTGCATATTCCAATCGATGAGCAACTGTCTTGCGGTCCTCAGGCGTAATCGCATGCCGAATAAAGCAATGGCAGTTGTTGCTGATGTCTTCAACAGTCATATTACTAGTCTCCTTAGGGGTCCATCCCCTCATTAATTAAATAATAACCTGCAATTTAATTGGTTACACGGCCCGCGAGGTAGACTTACGACCCATCCCTTCCATGTTAAGCGCAGGCTGCATCTTTGCAATGAGCTCTCGTTCACGATCATGAGTCGCTTGCTTACCACGAACAACCTCGAGGACTTGGACATTCCAAGCTTCAGGACCGGACCTTCTAATCGCCTGACAGATCAGGGTTTCGTACATGTACTCCGTGGCATTTCTGACATGGGCCCGCCAGCGAATGCCTGCGGACTTCTTGTATGCCCTCCCACGTGCGACTGTAATACCAACATACACATGTCCAGTCTGCTCACAGGTCAGCATATAAATGACATGATTCCTGTCGTTTCGTCGCTTACGAGTCATGTTAGCGTCCTGTTCGCATGTGGTTATTGCCTCAACTACTTAATACTACCCCGACTATTTTCTGATTACACCTCTCCTGGATAACCAAACCTCACAAACATATTGTCAGTATAGACTAGTTCCTCGAAGTGACCAGGAATGACCTCCTCGATCCCAACAAAACCAGAACCAGGCTCTAGTCCGGATTCGACAGAGACATCGTCTAGCACCTCGGTGATCTCTACCACCCGCGATCCATTGTACTCGGTATCAACTACCACTCGGTCACCAATTTTGAAAACCTGATATGTCATGTCATTTCCTCCGAGGCTCCATTGCCTCAACACCTAAATAATATCCTATGCCTAGGTAGGCTACACATCACATGATATCAGCCTCAATCAGATATTGTAGATCCTCTTCAGCAACCGCCTCTTGCCATTGGCCTGCTGCTCCCAAACAGACCCTCGATACAGGTTAATGCAGTCGGCCGTAAAGTGATCATTGAACTCAAGTCGGAAGCGACGTCCGCCGACTTCCACCCCAGTCACTACATAGGTGACCTCTTTGCAATTCGAATTTAGTTCTGTCATGTTATTACCCATTGCTTAAGCCCAAGTACCAGGAAGAGGCGGAAATCGTTTTTGAATAACTGTCCGGACATTATCATCAGAGCAGGCGGCCCGAAGCTTCCTCAGCGCTTTGCGACGCGCTTGTTTCTTTTTATAAGCTGTTGCTGTAACTAGATCACAGCCTCGACTCTGGCGAAGCAATTCAATGATCGCAGAGATTTCAGCGTCATTCTTCTCCAGCCAGTCAGCAACAATCCCTGCTCGATATTCAACGTGCCACTTGACTAGTGGACTAAGGAGTTTATGAAAAAAAGTCATCATGTTGTTTTCCTCCGAAGGTTCATTGCCTCAACTCCTTAATAATAAAACACACACACGTGCGTTACACACACGCACAAGGAAAACAATCTAACTTTAATGGTTGAGGTGGTAGGACTCGAACCTACAACTTCCGGAATCAAAATCCGACAATCTGCCAATTGATTTACACCTCAAAAAGAAAACCTTGTGCGCGTAAAAGAAAAGAAAACCTTGTGCGCGTAAAAGAAAAGAAA
>UEXM01001535.1_pt1 | contig 18857 bp, 28 predicted proteins | sample 1796661 | NCBI WGS metagenome assembly UEXM01 (sample SAMEA4772469, study PRJEB27181) | metagenome | reverse complement strand
CACTACTATAGAACAGTTTGGTATAGATGAAGATTTACCTAAAAAAGAGTTTTCTAAAAATAGAATGATTAGGAATTACAACACAGAGGATGCACAAGCACAGGTTAGGCTACTGAACGAAGAGATTGACGTAACATCCATCCCGGGAACAAGACCAGTTAAACGTCCTGATGGTACAACTGAGGAGCCTACTCAGGATGAAGCTGATGAGCAAGTGGTGAAAGCAAGTAAGCCTCTTGAAGAGTTTGTTACAGGTTTTGGTAGAGATATGGTACTGTATCTTGTTCAAAACGGGTATGCGTCAGATGATGATACAGATGATATACGAGAAGGTATCTCTATGTGGTTTAATGATAATGCCGCTAAAGCAAGTAGTATGCCCCAAATTGACAACTTAGATGGTTTAATTTACTTAATGAAACAAGCTCTTCAAAGGGTTCAACCCGATCTGTCAGATAACTCAGAGGTTTAGTAAATGAAGACTATGACTTTAGAAGAGGTTCGTAAGCTAAAGGGCTTACCTTCAGCCCCTAACCCCCTTGATATACAAACGCCCAGCGCATTACAAAGTCAGCCTAAAACAATGAGGCTTTCTGATGTTAGAAAAATGCGTAATCAAGAAGAAGAGGATGATTATCCTTTTGATGATGATACAAAGCTTAAGAAGAAAGACCTAAAGACAGGTAGAAATGCTAGAGAAATTCGTGACTATATGTCACAAAGATTTGGTGTAGACTACCGTAAGGATCAGGGCAAGTCTGATGAAGATGTTGTAGAAGACTTTGTAGATCATATGAGGTACTTCAATAGTAACATTGTAACCACAGCCGGGGAAGTTCGTTATATTCGTGATGCTGATGACGATAAGAAAGCTACAGCTGCGAGAGCCTATGATCTTTACGACAGACTAGGCAATGTGTTTACCAATGATGGTTTTATGGGTGCTGTAGATGGTATGAAAGATTACTTTATGGCTACTATAAAAGACCCATCTACTTATGCTGGTCTGCTTACTGGTGGTATTGCTAAAGCATCTGGCGTAGGGCTTACTCAGGCTGGACGTATGGCAACTAAGAGGGCCGCTGTTGAGGCTGGTAAGAAAGCCTTAGCTAGTGGTGCGACACAGCAAGCTGCAAAGCAAGCTGGTGAAGAGGCCGCTAAGATGGCGGCTAAACGATTTGCTGCAGAGGGTGTTAAGAACCCAGTGTCTGCTAAGATCCGTAGACAAGCCGCACGTAGAGAGCGTGAAATCTTTTTGTTAGAAGCTAAGAAGAGGGCCAGAAAAGAGGTTCTAAAGAAGCAAGCTGCAAAAGATAACAAGAAAGTTTTAATGGGAACTACTGCCCTAGATTCAACTTTCGCTATTATGCACGATGTTACTCTACAAAACACATTACTAAAAGCTGGTTCACAAACAGACTACAACTACGTTCAGACAGGGTTTAGCTCTGTGCTTGGTGGGATAGGTGGTGCTACACAGTTACTGTTTGGTCGAGCCGCTGGTAAGTCTGGCTTATCTGATTCTGATATACTGGTTGAGTCAGCTAGAGCAAGAACTGAATCCCGGGAAGGTATTGATGAGGCAGCAAGACAGTTATCAGCAAGACAGGCGGCTAAACAGATAAAGCTTAGTGAGGAAGCGGCAAAGGATGCTGCAGCAATCATTATGGAAAAAGCTAGGGCTTGGGATGTAAAGGTAGAGGCTGGTAAGGATAGCTTCGATGATGTTCCTACATCTGTAGACTTTATTAAAGATATGATGCTTGGCCCTGAGGGTGATGGTAAGGGTGGTCTTGTAAAACTATTTAAAGATCAGGGTCTAAAGTTACCCAAAGGTTTTACTGTCTCTGATGTAATGACTTCTGTTGTACAGTCAATGTCTCAGGAAGAACTAAAGAAGATTAACAGATCCCTAGAACCTAAAGGATTTACTCTTGGTCAGACTACAGAGTTAGCTACAAGCTTAGGTGACTTACTAGCTATTGAGATCCGTAAGGGTGGTCAGGTTCTAAATGTAATGTCTCAGGTTCGTAAGACTTTAGATGCAGCTAATTTACACGGTCACCAGTTGATCGAAGGTCAAGCTGGAACTATCAAAGCATTAGATGATGAAGCTAAAAAGGCTAAGAAAGCTAAGGTAGGTCAGTATGGTCAGAACCTATGGCGTAGAATGCTTGTATCATCACCTGCTACTACTGCAGTAAACGTTCTGGGCTTTGGTCAGTTCTATGTTGGTCAGTCATTAGCAGATCTTTTCTCCGCTACAGGAAGTACAATGTATGGACTTGCTAAGGGTGGAACTAGAACTGAGGCTGGTAGGGAATCACTACGTGTGGCTAAGATCTATATGCAGATACAGTCTCAGAAGATCCGTAACTTACTAGACCCTTACACAACTCACGACACATATATGCAGTTTCTAAATGAGAACAAAGACCTCAGAAGCATTCTGTTTGAGAGTTATACTGGTGGTGTTGAGCGTAGTGGTAAACGGTATGGGATTGACCCTGACAGTGCTTGGTTTAAGAGAGCAGAGGCTTTAGCTGATGGGTCTAACAGGCTTACTGGTGTTAAGCTACAGGATACCTTTACTAAGTCACAGATGTACATCACTGAGATGGACAAGTGGCTAAGACTTAACAAGGGCGTTACCCTAGAGGAAACACTAAAGAAAGGTGATCTGTCAGTCATTGATGATGATGTGATTGGTGGCGCTCTGGACACGACTATGAAGTCAGTGTTCGCTAAGGACTACACCACAGAAGACCAGTTGCTTAACGCAGCGGCTAAACAGGTAGAGAACTTCTCTAACATACCTGTCATTGGTACGATCTTACCCTTTGGTCGTTTCTTTAATAACACCCTAGCTACAGCCTACCAGTGGAGTGTAGGTGGTATGGTTGAGGGTGCATCAGCTATTATGAAGAAAGAGAAACGTAACATCAAAACAGTAGAGGCTTTCTCTAGGAGTTTGGTTGGTTTCTCATCTCTAAAGTTAGCGATGGAATACGATGAGAGAAAGCGTGAGAAGGGCTATGCTTGGCACCATATGGATACTGGTGGCGGTAAAGTTATTGATGCTAAGAATATGTTCCCGGTATCTCTGTGGCTTGCTGTAGGACGGGCTGGTAACTTATCTAAGAATGGTGAGACTGTACCAAGAGATCTTATTGAAGATGTTACTGCACAGTTAGCTGTAGGCCAGTTCGCTAGAGATCTACAGTTTGGTAATGACTTGTATAATATGTTTGACGTTCTGTATAACCAAGAAGAGGGAGCTAGACAGGCTTCATTCAATGCTCTGTATAAACAGGGTGGTAATATCTTAGCTGGTTTTACACGCCCACTAGATGCTCTGAATAAGATGGTAGGCTTTATAAATGACTCAGATACAGCTAAGGATGTTAGACAAGAGAAAGGCTTCTCTACCTTCACTGTAGGCGCATCAAAGTATGTAGATAACTTACTGGAAATCTTTAGTGATAAGATTGATGGGATTACTGGTGAAGAACTGAGAGTAGCTACCAGAGAGGGGAAGATTAAAGACGTTAACCCAATTCTAAGAATTATGGGTATAACTCAAGTTCCTGCTAGGACAGGTGTAGAGAAAGCCTACTCTATGGCAGAAGCACATCCTTGGAAGGCTAATGAAAGAAGCCAGATCCCTGCATACGATAAGATCTTGAATGAGGTTGTTGTTCCACTATTTGAGGAAAGGGTACTAGACGTTATAGGAAGTGATAACTGGAAGAACGCTAGTGTTAATACAAGAAGAGTTCAATTAAATAGTATAAAGAATGATGTTAAGTCTCAGGTAAGGAAACACTTACTTACAACGGATCTTCCAGAGGGTTCTATAAATGCCCTACGAAGAAAGGCTGCAGTCACTGGTTCTCGTGAAGAGAGAGCAGAGGCTAGGAAGTTTTTAAAGGAACGATTTGGATGGGATGGTAATATAGGGGAGTTAGGTAATGATCCAGAATCCCTAGAGATACTGCAAACATACTTTTCTTTTATAAGTGTTTACCGTAAAGAAAACAAAAGATAATAAAAAGAGGGGGCTTTGCGGCCCCCTTTTATTTTAGTTTAAACAGTTCTGCAGCAAACCGTGATATAGTGGCAACGTCATCAAGCCTCTCTAGTGCCCTCTCTCTTGGGCGTGAATCATAGAGGTGGCTCTCTATATGACGTTTAGCAGGTAGTAACAAGGTAACTAACTCATCATAAAACTTTTCCTGCTTGGCCTTTGTGAGCCTTTTGGCTTCTTCTTCTATGCCCATACTTATGCACTTTCTGGTACTTGAAAACAATATGTTTTAGCTGTAGCTGATGGCCCCGGTTTTGAATCTTCTAAGCGTGTTTCCATTTTAGAACCCACCTCACTACAAGACGCACGATCCAGAAACAAACCATTAAAGGCGTGTACCTGTACCTTACCTTCAAACATCATAACTAACAGTAAAGCATACATTAGAACCAGCCCATCACTTGATCTACAAGAGGTGGAATATACTCAGCTGCTAAGTTAACTACTTCACCAACAACCACCATACCGATAGTTGCGACTGCCATAAATTCAATACCTGTCATTTTATTCCCTTTCAAGGAGTTGTTTTAGTTCCTGATAACCACCTATGCAGTTACCACTTTGATCCCAAATTTGTGGAACCGTCTTTATACCAGACTTTTTAAATAAGTCAAGTACCCATTTAGAGTCATTGAGAGAATAGTAGTTAACTGTGCAACCCTTATCTCTTAGTAGACCCATAGCCTTTGAGCAGTGAGGGCAGTCTACCCGCCCCACTAATGTGTACATACCCTTTGCCATTAGGTTATATCCACTATTTCGCAAGAGTCACCTGTACAAGCCATAGTTTGACTTCCTGCAGTGTTATCTTCGTTCTCATACTCTGAAAGTTCTGACCAGTTAATATCTTTTGGCATAGTAGATAGTAATTCCTCGTACTCTTCCTTAGTACAGTCCTGATAAGGAGCTTGCTGATATGTATGATCTGTATGTGGCAAGAAAGACACACCCGACATTTCATCAAAGTACTTGTATACAAATGCACCCACTTCCATCCACTCAGAATCCCGTACTGTTATAGTAACGCTTGGCTTATGTTCACACCAGTGACGCTGGTACGTTAGCCAAGTCTCTAGCTGCTCAATGGCAGTCATATCATTACGAGTGACAGAACCCTCTGGCGATTTAACTGGGAAGCTAAACACTGTAGTAGTATCCCCTTTCATCACACAAGGTTCGTTAGGAACGCCCTTATCTTTCATAAACTGCGTTAAGGGATCTTTATTATCACCACGCACAGTACGGATATAATAGGCACTATGGCGAGCGTGAATCCCAGAGGCTGAATCCACCAACTGGGAGACTGTTCCCGATGGTTTGACGCAGCTAATTGCAGTGCTATGAGGTATACCAAGGCGGTCAGCCCATTCAGCATTAGTAGTAACAGCCACATTTCTAAGGTGCTCAAGAGTTTTCTCCAATCCAGCATTTGCTGATGTCATAAGAGGGTTGTCCATTATTCCCGTAAGTGACACACCAAGCAAGCGCTCTTCTTCTGTGTTGTTTGCCCACACCTTCCGCAAGTAGGGAAACTTTGTGTAGGATGACTGAATGGTTCCCAGAATCGTAGCCATACGAACTTTTCTTTCCAGATCTGTAATACTATCTGTAGCACGTACAACAACCTCTGTTAAGTTACAAAACTGATATGGGCGCAAAATTATCTCGCTGCAGGGGTTAGTACCAAAGTCGTAATTACTATCCCTTCGGTTATATTTTTCAGCCTGTTTTTTACTTGCCTGACGATTAAAGATTCCACGCTCACCTGATTTACTTGCTACTAGAGCTTGCCATTCTCGCATAAACGTTTCCATATCAGGCTTTTCAGTGTAACTAACGCTATTATTAGCTAATGCTCTCCAACTAGCAGTCTCCCACCACTGACCTGACTTAGCGTGACGCATACGATCATCACTCAAGTTAGATAGACTAATCATAGCACTACGGCGAACACCACCAACTACAACAATCTGACCAATGAAGCACATAAGATCGTGACACTCAACGCTGGATAGCTTACGTCCTTGTGCATTCTTAAACGTAGTAATAGCAAAGTTAAATAGTTCTACTAGGGGCGCTGGGCCACTAGCTCTACCACCAAACGTCTTAAGCCTAGCACCTGCAGGACGTACACGAGAAACATCCCACTTAGGGATCTCACCAGCCCAGAGGAGAGCAAGAACTTGACGGAACGCCTTAGCCCAACCTTCCTTACTGTCTTTGACAACGACTGTGGTATCACTGTAGAACAACTCAGGTACTTCCGGGAGCTTACTGACGTACTGACGCTCGACGGAGAACCCGACACCAGTACCACACAAGAGGATGTACATAGCCTCATCGAAGGACTTAGGGTCATCTACGGGTAGATAGCTACAGTTATACCCAGCAGTGTTGTCTCTGTCAAGTGCTGGCCCTGCAGTCATCATAGCTCTCATAGATGGCATAACTTCTAGGTTCATAATAGCTTCACTAATACGCTTAACATAGCTATCTTTACCCGTCTTAGGGTGTACTACATTTTCAATGTATCGCTGCACTGTATCGCCCCAAGTTTCACGCCCCTGACCGTCATAGTACTTAGCGTATCGTGACAGAGCAATAAAGCTCTGGTAGTCTGTTGGTAGGTAGTTATTCATCTATTGTCTCCTGATCCCTTTAAAACACCACGCTGCTCTCTGTCATCAAGCTTTGCCATATTCATTTCCATAGTCTTTTGTAGATTACCCCCAAAGATATTTGATAGGGCTGTTACATAAAATAAGACATCCCCTAATTCTTTCAAGATATCTTCGTCACTAAATTTACCTTTATCTCTAAATACCTTCTTGATCTTTTCAGCCACCTCTCCAGCTTCACCACATAAACCCAGAGTGTTCTCTAATAAACGTTCTCTACCTTTAGTGAAAACCTTATCCTCAACAAACTGACTGTAAAACCTAACAGGATCTTTACTGTAGTCAGGACTGTTCTGAAACATATCAAAATATCCAAATGCTTCTAGATCTGTCTCGTTAATCATTGCCGTTCCTTTATGTTTAAGTTTTCTAATTTAATTGCTTCTGAGTCATAAAACAAGTCTTTGATGTAATCATAAACATCTTCCTCGTGAGCTTCCTCTACAGAGGATAGAATATGATTGTCTTCATCAAGTTTAAGAAGAAAAGTTATACTAAACTTTCTCATTTGTGTTTTCCTTTATAGTTTTCAATTAACCAACCAAGATACACTTGAGCCTTTTCTAGATCTTCTAGACCATTCTTATACTCGTGACGCCAAACGTATTTCAATACATTACCAGCCATATAAGCACTAGTACCATCCATCTTACAAGTCATAGCACGTATAGCTTCAATACACTCTATACCAGCCTGATTGTAGTGGACAGGTTTACTTACTGGATTGTGACCCTTTACTGGTGGCTCTTTCTTGGTAAACTCTTCTTCCATATCTTTAAAAAGTTCCTCTATAGCAAAATCTGTCATTAAGCACTTCCCTCTGTCTTTGTCCATCTAGTAAGGCGAAGAACATTGCCTTCTCTAGTTATCTCTGGTTTCTTCTTCTCTTCCATATAGTCTTCCATTAACATATTACGATGATCTTCTATCTCATCTAAGATGTCTGGATACTGTTCAACCCAGTCTAGAAAAGCTGACATAAGAGTTATAACGTGTACTAAGTGAGCCTGTGTATCATTATCAAGATGTGGAGAAACATATATACCAGTGGCAATATCCCCTGACCAACTACCATCCTCTTCTATAACAGGCTTAACAACTAATGCCGCTTCATCTTCTTTAACTTCATAACGAGCCATTAGGCTTTCCTTCTTTTTACAGTTATTCTAGTTTCTTTACAAGGTTTACCACGCTCTGTCAACCAATCCTTTGGTATTAGTCTGTGTGACCATTTGAAACCATACTTGTTACACCAATCTGAATAACGAGACTTTGCACCCTTATATAACCTAGAGTTAGCATTACTAAAGACAAACCTTATATCTAACTTAGGGTGTTGTCTTTGTATTTCAAGATGCTTTCTTCTATCAGCTGCGCTAAAGATACCTTTGGTTTCTATAATAATACCGTTGTCCAATTCAAAGTCTGGTGTGTATGTGCGGTACTTTAGATCTTCCCATTCTATCTTTAACTTCTCGTATCGAACTTCTTTTTGATGTTCTGATAAAAAAGCAGCGGCCTCAACTTCAAGACCACTGCGATATAACCTAGTGTTATGTCTTCTCTTAGCCATTTACTTCGACATAATTAACTAGGGGTGGCGTTAGTTTACCTTTGTACACCTTTGAGGGTAATACTTTTAGATTAGGGAAACACTTATGTTTAAACTGACAGAAGTTGCACCCATCATTTAACACAATATTACCACTAGGTATCCTGCGATAAGTCTCTGGAACAGGTTGAAAGCAACGTTCAAAGGGTTCATCATTGTCAATATAATCAACAGTGTCTTGAATGTCCTTAAGAACTTTATCTTTATCTACCCCAGAAGCATCAACATACTTGAACTCACCACTGTTCTTATTGATAACCCACCAGCCACCTACATCCTTACCAGCGCCCTCTGAGTAACCAACTAACTGAGATACATATCCAAACCCGTCACTCTTCTGCATATCTTCAATAGACTCAAACTTGTTGTTGTATGAATACCAAGATGCAGACTTAACATCGTCAATCCTTCCATCCATTTCCATATCATACTCTCCCTTAATCTCTTGACCATTAGGGAGTTTTAAAACAACTTTATCATTATCTTTGAAACTAACATCAGCGGCAGTAAGCAACCCTTTGAATACAGCCTCGACAATATCCCCAAGAATCATATTCATAAGGAAGTGAGGTGGAAAAGGTTCCTTACCTTCTGGATCGTTTTTCTCAAACCATAGCTGACACTTAGGTCTACCTATGTTAGACATACGCAACCTAAACTTATCACGAGGCCCACTAGCAAATTGCTTTAGCATAGCTGCCTTGACATCAGAGGCGACTTTATCAATCACCTCTTCTGCCATTGCAACCTCACCCGCCATAGCTTTCTGCAAGTACGTGTAGACAGATAACTCTGCAGGGTGATTCATTAGAACACCTCTCCTTCAATAGTGTTATCTTCACAGTTCTCATTATACTTTTCTAAGATCATATTATTTACGTAGTCAATATAGTCTTGAAAGTTTTGAATGTTCTCCTTATCAGTAGGCTGAATGTCAACCTTTGATCCCGGGGAGGCAACTATAACACCATAATCAGGCCCGTTAGGAATAGACTGACTGTCACCTGTTAAGTTAATCTCCTGAGTGAGAACTTCTATAGGACGCTTTCTAGCTAACACTGAATCAATAGACTTTAGACTGTCTCGATTCTTAACATCCATAATGAATGGAATGTCTTGAATAGAGTCTACAGGGTTACCTTCTTCATCTACAGGTGAGTCTACAGACAAGTGACCCATAAGAACCTTAACCCTTTTGACAGACTTCATATGATCTTTCATAGCATCAGACAAGCTGTCATAATCCTCTACAAAACCACCAGAAGGACGCCCAATATTGTAGCTACCAATGTTATCCTTTAAGTCACCCTTCAAGCTTGGTGCCATAACTGACTTCTCAAACTGTTCTGTGTTATTATTCCACCGTACCCACTGCATACGAACAGCCATAATGCGAATAGTAACTTGTTGTGCGTACACAACCTCATCACCCTGTGTAATTTGATATGTTCCAACAGGTAGGATCTCTGCTTTTATTTGCTTACCGCCTACATCCTGCATACCCATAATAGCTTTATGGATTTGAGTGACCCTAGTTATACTTGGTGTAGACGATTGGTCTGTACTAGCCGGGATGATCCCCATCATTGCTTCAAGATCATCACCAAAAGTTGCTAATTCCGTATTCATACTTATGCCCTTTCTGAGCGTTAAAAAGAAACCTAGTTATAGCTTATTAGCTAAGTAGTGTCAAGTAAATTAGTGTATGTCTGCGTAAGTTTTTCCAAACTGTGCATCAACACCAAGATCAACATTCAGTCGTAACTGCCTGTTAACTTCTTCTATAGAGTAGTTCATATTCATTGCTGTTTCTATCTGCTTTCCTTCTTTTACAAGCGCTATGATTTCATCGTGAAACTGACCCACAGTCTTAACGTCTTTATCACGACACTTCTTAACCCAAACATCAAAGCAGTAAACCCCAGTGCTTTGGTTTAGTGTAGAGAAACGATCCTTCTCGCTGCGTAGACTGTGCCAGAACTTTGATACAGGATTCTGAACCCACATACCACCAAACAGTTCACGCTTACGTAGTGTTGATGCTACCTTCTGTACTGACCAGTTACGTGACCAGAATGCATCTAGTAGCTTCTGCGCTTCCTTCTTTGACATACCTGTCTCACGAGCCAGTTTAGCGGCCCCTACACCATAGGTAGCTGAGTAGTTAACTACCTTGTAGTTCTTACGTAGATCTTTAAGAGACTTCTCACCTGAGTTATGTTTGTCGATATCCTCTTGGCTTATTATCCCGGCGTGTTTAGCTAGGTCAAGGTGAGGATCAAAACCATTCCTAGACATTTCCGCTACATAGTCTGGATCAAGAGGTTTCATATAGTGACGCTTAGTCGTGTCCTCTAGGCTAGTCATATCAGCCCCACACAGAACGTAACCCTCTGGTGCAGTCAGTAGACCACGTATCTCTTTACCGTAGGGCTTCTCCACTGAGGGAAGATTAACTAGAGGCTTTGCGTGTTTGAATCGCAAGGTGTTTGTCATTCCAGCAATCGTAGCCTGTACATAACCACCAGACTCACACTCTATGATACCTTTCAGAACAGCAATACGGTGACTAAGGACAGACAGACCATCTAGGATGGCTACTGCAGGATCTTCTGATGTAAGCTTAATGACAGAAGAGCAAAGCTCTCCATCCTTACGTACCTGTGGAACCTGACGCTCAACACCGTCTGGCCCTCGTACAAACTTAAATGTGCGAGGAACCCAGCCAATAGAGTATAGCCACTCTTTTACTTGCTCTGGTGAGTTAGGGTTACCCTGACGTTCACCTGTCTTGACAACAAAAGACTGTACACTGTCTGGCTGTTTGTACTGCTTACGTAGTTCTTCAAACTTCTCACCGTGTGCAGACAGTTCACCATCCTTCTTGTACATAACCTTTGGACGTTGCTGTACCTTAGTCAAGATCTGCTTTGGCATAGCATCCGCAAGCTCACCTATCTTTAACTCTTTTTTAGCTTCCCACACATACAGGTAACCCATAGCAGACTCAATATCAACCTTCCACTTCAAGGCTTCTTGCTCTGCAGCGCATTCCATCTTGAATGATAGGTACTTTATAAACTGCCACTTGTCTTGATCGTTAGGGTACAGCTTTGAAAGCTTGATATCCAAGTCACGCCATAAACGAGAGTTAATCTTAACATCTTCTTTACACCTGTGGGCATACTCTTCCTGAGTTAAATTTACCCAGTCCGTAACCTCTGGCTTCTTTACATTGTAGTACTCTCCATAAGTCTCTAGACCGTGCTTTGGCTTAGTGTGATTAACGTACCAAGATAAGGCTAAGGTATCAACTAACTTAGCTTTAATCTTTATACCCAATACTTTCTCAGCCACAGGTATATCAAACCTGATAATGTTGTGACCAATAAGTGTATCGGATTGTTCAAAGAATGTACGCATAGTATTATAGTCGTGAGTACTCTTAATCTTACCAGAGTCATCTTCCCAAGACAGTACGTGTATTTTTGTGGCGTCTAAGCCATCAGTTTCAATATCAAAAACTGGCATTACTTTTCCTTTGTCATATATTTATATAATTTCATTATTGTTTCGGGCTTATCTCCTAGATGCCCATTAGCTAGATTGCAACTGGTACATAACCAGCCTCTAAACTTATAAGTAGTGTGGCAGTGGTCAGTTACAAGACCTGTCACACCATTAGGTGGCTTACCACAGCACTCGCAAAGATCAGGCGGTGGGCCGTGAATCTCTCTTAGGTTTCTTACTATTCTTTGATTGAATTGGTTACAAGACCTACAGTCACCTCTGTGGCTTTTAGAGCCATCCTTTCTGAAATACTGAGAGTCAAAGTTTTCTATAGGTTGTTCTGTATTACACTTACTACAAACCTTAGTTTGGCTATTGATTTTATCAACAGTGTTAACCTCAACTTTCTTAACCTGTATTGGCAGGTCATCCCACAAAGGTTTCTGCATTAGATAACCTCTCTAAGAGTAAATGTTTCTGTGTTGAACCGCATCATACCAGCAAAGCCTTCCTCTGAGCAGGGTCTATTCTTCTGCACAGATATGTGTGTAGTGTTACGCTCATCAAAGTCAGAGGCTTCCTTGTCACGACTAAGATCTATAATAACAGAGGCACGTTGACCAATCATCTTACAGTACTTAGGGTCACCATTATCATTAGTGTGAGCAATAGTAACAATACCTACGTTTAACTCAGCGGATAGCTTAGACAGCCGTACCGACAGATCAGCTAACATCTGCTCCTTACCTTCCTCAGATGAACCAGAGACAACATCTTGGATAGGTTCAAAGAAGACAAACTTACAGCCACACGCCTGACTAAAGTAACGTATCTGGTCACACAACGCATCAGCACCCTGACCATCACTTAAGTAAAACTGATAGAACAATTCATCCTTAGTGATACGCTCAATAGCATCCATCACTGCATCATCAGCATTCTTCTCAGCAATCAGATCCCGGCGTGTTAAGTTATCACCTAACTCATAAGACACAAGACCAAGTAGTGACCGTAGCTTAGTCTCTTCCAAGTGCCAAGCTGCGAAGGGAACCTTATGCTGTAGCATATTGTATTCTAGAAATCGCATTACCTCTGTTTTACCAATACCAGTCGGAGCCTTAATAACTGTGAAGTGACCCTGCATCAAGCCAAGGATCTTATCGTCCAGTGCTTGAATGCCTGTCGGTATGTACTGATGTTCTGGCGTATCTTTGTACAGAGATATAAAGTCTTGTGTGCTATTAAGAACATTCTCTGGTGTGTACTTTTTAGCATTCCACCAAGCAGTCTTGAACTCATTACTAGCCCTATTAGTCAAGAACTCGTTAGCATCCTTAAACTTATCGTGAGGAACACGGTAGACTTTGTTAGGGAATAGCTTTGCTATCTTATCAGCTACTGCATTACCAGCCTCATCATTGTCAACTGATAAAACAATCTTCTCAAAACTATTAAGCCAGTCTGAACAGTTTTCCCACAGCTTCTTGGAAGGCGTTGCGCTGGGCAGAGATACCACAGGGTTAGTGTAGTTACTCTTAAGCATCTGAGCCACTGACAATGCATCAAGCTCACCCTCAGTGATCGTAACCATCTTAGATGAGCCAGCCGTAAATAGGTTCATACCAAACAGTTCATCACCCTTGAAGTTATCCTTGGTGTAGAATACCTTATCCTCTAGTCTGCGAACTTTCTTACCGCCACTAGGGTATACGTATTCCTGTCGATCAGGGTAAGTTAGCACACCATAGTCTTCCATAGTCTTCTGAGTTATACCCCTCATAGATACATAACTACCCGTTTGGGTATTTTCTGATCTTTGGGGTAGGCTTCTTACATTAGATGTCATAGTAGATCCTTGTGGTAAGGGGTACTTCTCAGCTGCCCACTCAAATTTCTGGTACTTAGACGGGTAAGATCTATCGCAAGCGTGACACTTACCAAACCCACTAGTGTTAAAACTGAATGCATCAGAAGACCCACACTCTACATATGGGCAAGGCTGATGCGCTATCTCTTGTGTCATATCTGATTAGCCTCGTATCTCTCTAATGCTCTCTTACGTTCTTCTTCATCAAACTCTCTGATAAGTTTGTTCTTAGTCAGGAACCTTCTGAGTGTGTCTATCTCTTTCTGCTTCTGTTTGATTTCCCAACGCATATCTTCTATTGTGCCAGCCATACTCATTTCTTAAACATCCTCTTCAATCTCATTACGACAAGGTATAACAGAAACCCGGGAATAAATCCAATACTCATTAGTATTACTGACAATGCTATTAAGTATGGAATCCATTCTGATAGGCTCATATCACTCTTCCTCTAAGCAAAACCCGCACATATCATTCTGCGCTGGCCCACCACAACTTACACAGGTCTGCCACTTCTCATTTTCCAGACCTCTCTTTACCAATGTTACAAAACCTACATCAAAGATAGCCATAAACGTTTCTGGATCACACTCTACTTGTAGTGTAGCACTGCCATCCTCGTGTTCTTCTATGTCTGTTACTTTTATTTCACTCATCGTTCACTCCTATACAAGGCAGTAAGATTGATAGCTTACAGTACTTTGGATACTCGTCATACGTCATAGCTATTAACACAGGTGGCGCAGCTATAAGTAAAGCTACAATAGCTGACGCCTTGATTGCACCGTTAATGTTACCTCTCATCATCCATTCTCCCTTTATGCATATGCAAGTGCTTTCCAAGACACAGGAAACAAGGCAATCATTACACGATCAATCTCCCAAGCTACCTCTGCAGTCTCAGCTTGTGTGTCAGGCGCACAGCGAAGCTTACACATATCAGCAAAGGCATCCAAGCTACCTGACCAGTACCACTCAGTCATCATAGACTGTGGCAGTACCATACGTGCTTGCTCTGGACATACACCCTTATCAAGCAACTCTTTGTAGTCGTGTAGACAGACTTTGTGGCAACTTTCAAGTAATGAATCTAAATCGTCATCATACCACTCGCCAGTACTACCTTGCTTCTTATCTTCGCTACGCCCTCGCCAAGATCTAGGTACATAGAACTCAGGCTCACTATCTACGTATCGTCTTGATACTTCGTTCCAACGTAGAAATTTATGCTTGACTAGCTGTCTAGCTACAAAGACTGGTGCCTTGATGTGAAAGCTGGCAAAGCAATGCCCAAAGGGGCTGATGTGATTATGCTTGGCTAGGTATTGTATAAGCTTCTCATCTTTCTTTTTAAGGTGTTGCTTAAAGCTGTAAGCATCTGACTCTTCGTAATCCCACTCAGTTTCTTTACCGAATGAAACTCTCGCAGCGTTACAGACTGTAAGGTCACTACCCATACTACCTTTGTAAGTTACTTTAATCATTTATTTACCTTCCAGTGTTGACCTTCAAATGTTTTTATCCTGTGACATATAGCACATAACACTTCACATTTAGATAACTCATCCTTTAGTTTCTTTTTACTTTTAGTGTTCCTACCAAAAACTGCGTAATGTGTTACGTGACTTATATTACATAATTTTGTTGAGGGATCTATGTGATTAAACTCTAGTGCTGCGTGATGTTCTTTGTAACCACACACTGCACAACCTTTCATAGTTTTAAGTCTTCTTATTATAGCTTGACCTTTAGCTTGATGTTTTCTCTTTCTCTCTGCATCATACTTTCTATAGTCATCACTCCTGACCCTACTCATTTATTCACCTCACTTATTATGATGTAGATAAAACCCGCTATTAAAAATGCAAGTATAGATGCCGCTGTTAGTGCCTCTGTCATTTGTTCTTATTCCTCTTGTCTAGGGCTGTAGTAGCACCAGCTAATGTGTTGACCATATAAGGTTTAACACTACTAGGGTTCTGATGGCCTGACACTTGCATAATACCAGCTATGTCAACACCTGCCTCAACCATTTCTGTGATAGCAGTACGGCGTAAATCCATAGCGCATAAGTCACTTGGCAGATTAGCTGTGGCGAGTATATCATTGGTAACAATAGATATATCCCTTTTCTCATAAGTTACAAATTTACCTGCCCGGGGATAGGGCTTGGGTGCTACCCATTCTTGAAACCCAAAGGCTTCCTTTTGGATCTTTAGCATATTGTTGAGACTGTCACCGATAGGCAGGTGTACATCAACTCCACGCTTACTCTGTTCTATGTCAAGGCGCTGGGCATCCAAGTCAAGGTGTTGCCACTTTAGTAATCTCATATCACCTATACGTTGCGCCCACTCGTAAGCCATCTGAACTATCAAGCCTACGCTGCGCCACTTGAAATCATTATATGCAACATCAAGAAACTTGATAACGTGTTCCTCTGTCCACATAACCTTTCTAGGTTTCTCCTTCTGTCGATCTAGTAGTGATACAGGGTTAGTGTAGCGCGTAATCTCATACTGTTTGGCTACACCCCATACCGCTGACAGGTAGGTGGCTCTTATGTTTGCTGTACGAACACCAGACAGTAACCACTGATTGTAAGCCTCAGTGATGTGCTTTATCCTGATAGCCTCAAACTGTATATCACCAAGAGTTCTGCCATCTCTAAGCACTGTAGTAAGAGCCTTGCCAATCTGGTATTCGTAATCTTTCTGAGTTCCCGGGCGTAGCTTTAGAAATTTTGGTGTGTCATAGTAGAAGGCTACTACCTCAGATAATCTGCTATTCCCTTTTACCATTTCTTCCTCACTTTCCAGTACACCCAACACTCTAGGCAGTGGCCCTTACCAATCACAAGATCAATAAGGAACACTATATTAAATCTCTTTTGCTTTTGCCATTCGTAGTTTCTCGCGCTGAAAGTCTGATTGTTTGCGCCCCCTAGTAGGACGTTTAACAGGACGCTGAGTGCGATCAGGCATCGTTTTAGGTATGGGCCTATCACTCCAGTCATCACAAGGGTCATCCTTTTCTCCTTCATCTCTTGCCATTGAGTTCCTTCCAGCTTCTGTAAGTAAAGATAATTCCAGCTGCGACATATACGATACATAAGAATATGGGGAATATATACATCAGAACAAGGGATACCATAGAGCGCCAGACTCAATGTCTTGACGTATCTGCTTCTCTTCATCTGCCATCCTGTCAGCACGTTCAAAGTCTGACATCCACTCTGCATCATCGATATCTTGCATCAGTTTGTTGTGGTATTGTGATAGGGGCATTACATATTTGTTACCTTGGCTTTCCATTAGATAATCCTTCCTGTGTTAAACTCTATATCCATCAGTATGATAAACCTTAACTTGTGCATTTTGTAAAGGTGCTTTCTCCATCTGTCTAGCTTTATTTAGATTGCTGGTGCTATAATAACACACTAACTCTTCAGTATCTTTGTCGTAAAACTCTACTCTATATACGTGTTTCATTAGTCCATCCTCGTTACATAGTGACCATCCTTGGTAGGTAAGGCAATCATAGCGTAGGGGTAAAAGTAAACGTCACCCTTCTTAAGCTTCACCTTAGCGATAGGCTCAAGGTCATCATCATCTGGATAGGTATAGGTGCCATTGTCTAAGACTTCACCCTTGAACTTGTACAAGCTGCCAAACCCATAACAGTCTGTCATATGCTCTACTAAGTCACCATCTTCAACGACAGCATATTCGGCTACCCAGTGCGGCAAGATACCTAGCCACTCTACTAGCTGGTCTTGTGTGTAGTCTGGATAGGCTTCTGTGTTAAGTAATAGTCTCATTGTGTTAGTCCTTTCATAATATGTTTAACAACCTCAACAGTCCAACCATTGCCAAGCATACGGTAGCGCTGAGTGTTTGATACGTGATTAGTGTAACCTTCTGGTACAGTTTGTAGACGCTCACATTCTAGCGGAGTAAGCTTGCGCCAAGTCTTCTCACCATTGTTAATCTTAGGCACGTTGCTGGCACGTTGACCAGTAAGCGTAGGTGATATGCCCTCTGGATCGTAAACTTTACGTTCCTGATCCCAGCCATTTGTGTCGGACATACCTGCCACCTCTAAGACTTTAGGCTGTAGGTGACCACCAGTAGATGCTACAAGTGATGGCCCCTTACCATCTGGATGATACACACGATTGATGTAGGCATACTTGTCACTGATACCAGCATCACCAACGTGACACATACCATCGTCACTGAATACAAGTTGCCTACGGTGCTTCTCAAAGTATGTCTTAAGGTTGCCACCCTTGAAGTAGTGAGCATCAAGACAGTGCGACTTCTCACGATCAGTGATACCATTCTCTAGGATATCCTTAAGCTTGATACCCTTGTCTTCTGGCAAGCCATCCATAGGAATGTTTGTCCAGTATAAACGGTAGCGGTTCTGAGCAGAGACAAGGTTACTGTTGATAGGTACGGGATCAACGCCCAGCGCCTCAGTGATAACGTCCATACTTTCTTTCTTCATACGCACGTTCTCTAGCAAGAAATACTTAGGCTTGAGTGCCTTGAGTAGCCGCACATATTCCCAGAATAATTTACTACGGGGATCATCGAAGTTAAGTTGTTTACCAGCAAAGCTAAAGCCCTGACAAGGTGAGCCACCGATTAGTAGATCAATCTTAGGTAACTTGTCTGGATCTACAGTAGTGACATCACCAAGCTGGATCATATCAGGAAAGTTAGCTGTAGCTACCTTGATTGCAAACTTGTCAATCTCAGCTGCGAAATAGTTTTCTACAGGGATATTGAGTTGGTCTAGTGCGATTTGACCGCACGACATACCATCGAATAAACTAAGGACGTTCACTGTAAATCTCCTCTTCTATTATTACCTTGTACCCAGCATCTATTAATTCACTTACTCTGTCAAGTGCATTATCACGATCAGGCGTCCACATCTGATTATGATGTGAACCCTGATTATCAATGGTAGCTACGTACCACATTAGGCGTCTACCTTGCCAAACATACGCTTGGCCTGATCGTCGGTAAGCTTCCACTGATCGTGACCAGTCAGAGATCTGACCTGCCAAGGCATCTTACGTGCTTTGCTATT
>UEXM01001534.1_pt1 | contig 18877 bp, 44 predicted proteins | sample 1796661 | NCBI WGS metagenome assembly UEXM01 (sample SAMEA4772469, study PRJEB27181) | metagenome | reverse complement strand
AAGAGGGCAATTCCGATTACGGATTTGGAACTGATAGATGAAGGCCGGTGATTATGTGGTGAATGTCTATGATGAGCAACGTGGCATCCCATGTGTGGGCCTTATACTTTCTTGTAGCTCATCGGAGTGCATAGTGAGATGGTCTTCTCCGAGCGCACCAATTGGCTCATGGAAAAAAACACATTTGAGGGTGATAAATGAAAATCGGTGATCTAATATCGTTCAAGCCAATAGGCTTTGGCAAAGATGATTGGTCCAACCCAGGGATCGTATTGCGAGAGTGGGAGCATCTTGACAGAAACAAGCAACCCATGTGGATTGTCTGGTGTGATGGGTTTGAGGTCATCATGGACGCCATCAACTATGATGTGATGCATTTGACTGGCTCCTGACAACTCCAGTCTTGACTGTCGCGGTCAAGGGTGTTATCTTATATGTATAAGGAGAAAAAACTATGAAACTTTGGGTTTTACACGGAACATACGAGGGTGAAATGTTTAGTTCAATACACTTGACTGAGAAGGGTTGTGCATTGGCGGCTATTACTGATATACTGGACTTCTTGAACGTTGATGATAGGGATTCTGCTTTGTCTGTTATGCGCGATATATACGCATACACGGAGAATGAAAAAGCAATCCAAGAAGCCAAAGAACCTTTTGAGTGGGATTACGACAAGATGAAACAAATGAGTAGCAAGGATCTTTGGAAGATTTTTGCTGACTGGACCGAAATCAGTTGGGATCGAATGGCCGATCGCAACTACAACATCGACGCCACGCCACAGATGGTGCAAGCATGAACATTTGGGTAGTACGACATACTTGCCTGTATGACAATGAAAGCTATGTATCCTCGCACTTGACAGAGAAAGGCGCACTGATCACAGCGATCAAAACAGTGCGTTCAGATATGTGTGACGGCATTGATGAGGATGAGATGGAAGATATGCGTCCCGGCTTGCCACACAATCCCGAGGAAGATTTGATGCAATATAGCAGAGAGCAACTTCGCGGTATTGTTGAGGACTGGTGGGAGTATTCGTGGGACATTAACGAACAGGCGCAGTACCAGATTTACGAGACACAGGTGGAAGCATGAAAGTCGGCAATTTGGTTAGGAGTATACACGATCAAGAGCTTCGCGGGATTGTTACCGAAGTAGGACCACCAGAAACAGCCATTGAGCATGGTCGCAGGTGCGCGCGTATTCATTGGGATGACGGAGGCGCAACGATTGAATTTATCAAACTGCTGGAGGTGGTTAGTGAAGCCGGGTGATTTAGTTACACTCTCGACGTATTGCTTGCAGAAAGCAGACATGTGGACGTGGAGAAGGAAAATATGGAAGGAGAAAAAGCCATTAGTTGGTCTAGTGGTCAGAGTGGAAGATAATCCATGGGTAGGCAAAGGACAGTGTTCCAAGAACGAAAAGGTTTTCTATTACGTCAATTGGATGCAAGATGGTCCAGGTAGCCGATACGGAAAGACCTATCATCAAACAGATGGTTATTTTCTTAGGAACGATTTGAAGCATGTTAGAGATGGAGAGTTTGACTAATGGGTAACGTAAACGAGTTTTTTAACACAGCCGGCTCCAACAGGAACCGCCAAGTTGTGTGTGCAGATGGGTTTACTATGAGTGTGCAAGCGTTCGCTGGTGGGTACTGCACACCGCGCACTAATAATGCGGACAAGTATGAAGAAGTTGAGGTAGGCTATCCGAGTCAGCGCGAAGAACTATTGATGGCTTGGGCCGAAGAACCCGACAAACCAACACAAACGGTTTATGCGTATGTGCCTGTTCAAGTGGTGACGAATGTGCTGGCAAAGCACGGCGGTATTGTTGATGGCGAGATCCCGAGAGGTGTCGCCCCCATCGGTGTGCATTTTGTTGTTGACGATTAGCTGACAACTTAGACATTGACAGGCGCGCCCCAATCCGCTATATTATAAGAGTAAGGAGAAAATAGATATGGGTTATCGTTCAGAAGTTATTTTAGCAGTCGGTCCAGAGGTCATGCCTCAGTTTATGGTGACAATGGCCAAGTCGCCTGAAGCACGTGCGATGTGCTTCGCAGAACATGATGAAATGGTCAAGGACTATGGCGATGATAAAGGCGCATTCCTGTTTCGTTGGGGTCACATCAAGTGGTATGACTCTTATGAGGGTGTACAAGCTATCATAGATTTTATGGATTGGTGCGAGGGAGAGAGCATCAAAGACGAGAATGGTGAAGAACAAAGCGCCGATAACTTTTACCGCTTCGTTCGTATCGGAGAGGAAATGGATGACAATGAGGTTCAAGGTTGGGGATTTGACATCCACATCGAACGTAGTGCAACGTATTAGTACCAGCCCGATTCGCGATTTTTTCTTCGCCAAAATTTTCCTTTTGACAAACGCATAACAAGCGCAACCTTGACAATACCCCCGCACTCCGTTATAATATAAGTATGAAAATGACAATCGTTATAGACTCTGAGGACACTCAAGGCATCGACGCCGCACTAAAGATTGCGCGGCTAATGCATGTAAAGTACGTAGGCACGGCTGCGGCACACAAAGAATCGTTCGGCAAGATTGAGTTTATCAAGATGCTGCGCAAGTTTATGAAAGAATCCGTGGCACACATGCAAGATGAAGAAGACAACCAAGTCAAAGACATTGGCGACATGCACAACCTTCGCAATGCAAAGCGATTCGCTGACCGCATCTTTAGAGGCGAGCGATGAGAAGCCGACCAAGAGTAGGCGATCTGGTGAGGATGCACACACATGACACGGGACTTGTCGGCATTGTGCTGGAGAGACACCCAAAAGCTATATCCACAACGCCGGCACAACTTGGCATTATGTGGACGGGAGGCTCAGGCAAAATCGACTGGGAACCCGAATCATGGTTGGAGGTAGTAAGTGAAAGTAGATGAAAAAATAATCGTATTCGTGAGCGTTGGGGGCATTATCACCGCCATCGCCTGCATCATCTTCGCACTGCGCGGTATGCTGTGAAGGTAGGTGAGCTATACACATTGAGCAAGCGATGTACTCACAACACATTCAAAGACTGGAAAGATAAGCCTGCGTTATACTTGGGTGAAAGCATCTTTACGCGAGATGACGGACTTACTATCATCAATCACGCATTTCTTCTCGGAGGTGAACGAAGAATAACCGATCCATCATTCTTGAAATCGTTGGAACCCTTGACACTTCCTTGACAAGAAAAAACTGGCGCCAACCGCTTCGCGGTGTTATATTATATACATGAAAGGGAGAGATATGCAAGTCGGCAGTTTGGTTCGTGAGACAATGGATGGTAACATCGGGGTCATCTTGGCATGGGAGAATGACGGCTGGCTCGTCAACTTCCCGAAGCATGGCATGGTGTTCCACATGTTGCCGAGACTCTTGGAGGTAATAGATGAAAGTCGGTGATTTGGTTAGACGGAATAACTTTAGGCGCTTGCCGGGTGTCACCCGTGTGCTGGGCGTCATTGTCGGTACCGAGAGTCACGCGCTCACAGACCGCAACGGTGCGGTTGAGCATTGGTGGCGCGTCCTTTGGGGTGGAAGCGGGCAACTGGGTTTCGTGTTGGAGGAAGATTTAGAGGTGATCAATGCAAGTAGGTGATTTAGTTAGATGTACAACGGTAGACGGCAAGCCCGTGGGTCTGGTTGTAGAGCGATTCTTCTTTGTCAGCGAGCCAAGGACTCACACAGATATATTCTATGTCCTGATACCCGGCTATGAAGATCCCTTTCCGATTAGAACGAGACAAATGGAGTTAGTCAATGCAAGTCGGTGATTTGATTAGTGTGAAGCTGCCAAGTATAGAGCCATACATCGGTATCGCTATCAAAGCCAATGACAGGGCCGACGTATTAGTGCGATCGATGGATGGAAGGCTTGAGTATTGGGTCAACAGTTGGGGTGGGAAGGTGATCAATGCAAGTCGGTGATCTGGTACACATGCCCGGAGCTATTGAAAAAATAACGGGTATCGTTTTACGAACAAAACCAAGAGGGCATCTACAGAAGGATCGCGTAGAGGTATACTGGATCAAAGATGCAGAGGCATCGTGGGAACCTATCAAATGGCTGGCGGTTATCAATGGAAGTGGGTGATATTGTTAAGTTTTTTCTTACTGATCAGTTTGGCATCGTACTGGAGATCGGGAGCCTTGGCGCAGTCAGAGTGGTCTGGACTACACAGGGCGAGTCGCTTTTTGGTCCCGGCTCAATGGAATGGTGCGATGAAAGAAGTTTGGATCTCTTGACAACTGCTTGACACAATATCGCTTGCTAAACGCTGTCATCGCGTTATATTATAAGTATAGAAAGGAGAAAATATATGTCTTGGTCTGGAACCGTAACCTGCTCACACTGCTATCGTCAGGGTCACAATAAGCGCAAGTGTCCACAACTCACAGAAGAAATCAAAGGCAAGTACGATGGCAATAGTCGTATGGCTGTGAAAGAACGCGAAGCCGGCAACGAAAACGATGCCCAGTGGTATGACGGACGCGCCGAAATGTATCGCCAGCAATACCTAAAGCGCACCAAGATTGATCTTGCTACCGGCGAGAAGGTTAGCAACAAGGCATCCAAGGCCGCGCGCATGAAGAACGTGACTTGCGGATACTGCCACAAGACAGGACACACGCGCCGCACGTGCAAGGCTGTTAAGATGGATAAGCAGGTTTTTGTTGAAGAAACACGGCGCGCTCGTATTGCCGCGCTGGAGACTGCCCGTGAGACTGGTATTGGCCTCGGTTCGATGATCCCTATCCAGTCGTCAGGCTATGACGTTGATGGTGAGTGGCGTTCAGATATGCTTACCTTGCGTTACATCAAGTCGATTGCTTGGGATACCTGCACATCCAGTGCGCCATTTCTCGCTGCCTATCACATTGAGGCTCGCAAGATCGCTGCCCCAAACCAAGCGCGATGGACTTCTTGCGATCAGATTACTAAACTGGTTCAGGCTCACAATGCCGCGCTACGCTACGCAGCAGCCGAGAGCGAGCCGGCACCAATGTCGTCGCTGGTTCCTACGCTCGATCCTCCGAAGGGCTGGCTCCAACCAACCGAGCAGAGCCTTACGAAAGCCATGAAGCGTCAGTTTCCGACCACTGGTACCAGGTATAACAAGCAACGCCCCTATGACTATGCGTATCCGAGTGGCGTAACCAAAGATGTGATCAGGGATCTCGGACTGCAAGAACATTATGATCATGTCAACTGGACTTGACATTTCTCTGACAACTCTCGCCTTGACAAATACGCCTAATCTGTTATATTATAAGAGTAAGAAAGAGAAAGAAAAGTTATCACTTGATAACAAAACCCTTGACTTTTGCTTGACATTAAAATACTTGACGAAAAGACCTTACTGGGTTATATTTATTAAGTAAGGAAAACAAACAACAACCCTCCCAACTGGAGAAACTATCATGGCTATCGACTTCGCAACATTCTTGACTGTCGCACCTCACATCCTCAATTCCAAGCTCCCCGTTCTTATTCGCGGCCGTCACGGAGTTGGCAAGTCTGAGGTAGTCTATCAGATTGCCAATGAGCGTAACCTCCCGGTCGTCGAGCGTCGAGCTTCACAGATGACCGAGGGTGATCTGCTTGGCCTACCGGATACGGCTGACACGTCTATCAACGGCCGCAAATGCACCACTTGGAACGCTCCTGACTGGCTGGTAACAGCATGCGAGCAACCTGTGTTGTTGTTCCTCGATGAAGTGGACCGTGCGACTCAAGAAGTCCGTCAGGGTCTGTTTGAGTTGACTGATAGCCGCAAGATCAATGGCTGGAATCTTCACACTGATACCCTGATCGTTGCTGCTGTGAACGGCGGTGAGAACGGCGCGCAATACCAAGTTGGTGAGATGGACCCGGCCGAGCTTGATCGCTGGACTGTGTTCGATGTGGAGCCTTCTACCGAAGATTGGCTGAAGTGGGCCAATGGTCGCGTTCCGTCTATCGTGTGGGACTTCATCAATCACAATCGCAAGCACCTTGAGCATGACGGTGACTTTGAACCTAACAAGGTTTACCCATCACGTCGTTCATGGTCACGCTACTGCGATACTTCCGTGTCTGCTGGTGTATTTGAAGAGAGCGGTGACCGTGATCTTCTTTTCAATCTTGCGACTGCTTTCCTTGGCTTTGAGGCTGCGGTAGCTCTCCGTGACTTCGTTGAGAAGTACGAATGGCAAGTAACTATTGAAGACATCCTTGATGAGGGTGATCTGTCTAAGACAGAGAAGTGGGGCATCAACGACCACGCTGCAATGATTGAAAAGTTTGAGGCTTCAAAAACATTTGTTGAAGACTTGACTGAAGACCAGATCAATAACCTCGCTCAATACTTTGTGTGCCTTCCTTCTGAGATTGCGATGAAGTTGTGGACAGTCCTCGGTGACTGCGATAATATCAACAACGTCATCGCACTCCACAAGGCCTCGACTACCGATGGTACGCGCGTAAGCGATCACCTTGTCGAGATCCTCGGTGGCAACACCGATGCGTCATAGGCTGCCGCCTATCGACAGAGATCCCGAAGTTGGTGATCTCTGTCGCCTTGGTGGTCCCGGTGACATGCCTCGTAAATACTTAGCGAAACATGGTGCGGGGATTGTCGTTAAAAAGCTGCGTAATGACCAAGATGCGCCCTATCATTACGAAATCAAGTGGCTCAAAAGTCAAGAGCATATGAGATTTTTCAAAGAAGACTTAATTATTTTATCTAATGTGGACTGACAAACTTAAAATAGGTGACCTTGTGCGGTCACGCCGAGATGGCAAGCCCGCGATAGTACTCGCTAGCGCGGAAACTGCGCGCGCCAAGTATGGTGATCTGGTGAACAAGCGCATGGAGTTCAAGCTACACGTTGATGGCCAACAGGGCTGGCTGGATGAGGTTAAACTTAGAGCCTTGTATAAACTTCCTTGACATTTGCTTGACACAATATCGCTTGCTAAGTCGCGCCAACACGTTATATTATAAGAGTAAGGAAAAGAACAATGACTGACGATACCAAAAAGCCCTTCAATCTCAACATGCACACCGCTCGCCTGCTTATGCGCGAGCCGTTCTTCGCCGCGCTCTCGCGCCGGATTGATAAGATCGCTACAACTGCTATCCCGACTGCCGGTGTGCGCGTCAACCCTGAGACTGCTCAGTTTGAACTTATGTACAATCCTGAGTTCTTTGAGCAGCTTGAAGACAATCACAAGCAGGGCGTGTTGATGCATGAGTTTTACCACCTAATCTTTGAGCATGTGACCGGCCGTAAGCCTGCTGATGGCCTCAAGCGCATCGACAACATTGCTATGGACCTGTCGATCAACTGCCACATTTCCAATATGTTGCCGGGTGAGTCCAACCCCGGACCGGTCATTGGCAAGGAGGCTATGAAGGCTTGTATTCCGGGCGAAGGTATCTTTAAGGATCTCCCTTCGTTCAAGTCATACGAGTGGTACCTTGAAGCACTCAAGAAGATGGGAGAAGATCAGAAAGAACAGGAAGGCGACGGATCCGGTGAGCAGGGTTCTGGTGATCCCTTTGGTGACATGGATTCGCTTGATGATCATGAGGGATTCGGTGAAGTCAGTGGTACAACTCAAGAGATTGCTAGCGAGCGCATGAAGGATGCAATTAAGAAGGCAGCAGAAGAAGCCGAGAAGTCACGCAACTGGGGAACAGTATCCTCGTCCATGCGTCAGGATATTCTTGATCGTATTCAAACTAAGGTTGACTGGCGTAAAGTTCTTCGATACTTCGTCAAAACAAGCCAGCGCGCCGATAAGCGCAGTACACCGCGCCGTCTTAACAAGCGTTACCCTCGGATGCATCCGGGCAAGCGTGTCCGTCGCCAAGCCAAGATCGCCATCTCTATCGACCAGTCTGGATCAGTTGATGATGGGATGCTTGCCGCGTTTTTCTCCGAGCTTAACAAGTTAGCTGAGATTGCAGAGTTCACAGTTATCCCCTTCGACACCGAGGTAGCCAAAGATAAGGTATACACTTGGAAGAAAGGCCAAACCAAGAAAACAGAGCGCGTCTTGACTGGTGGTACGTGCTTCAACGCTCCAACCAAGTATGTGAATGAGCGCGACTTTGACGGTCACATCGTCTTGACTGATTTGATGGCCCCGAAGCCGGTGCCTTCTAAGTGCCAACGTATGTGGATGACGACTAAGAACTATGCAGCGCGCCCCTACTTCTCTACTAACGAGCGAATCGTCGCCATTGACGCATAGGAATTAAATGCTAATCACAGGACCAAGACTAGATAACGATGGTGTCATCAAAGCATGGCAGAATGGCCTAAGTGCGCGTAATCACAGGTATTCTTTGAGTAGTGTATCGTATCCAAATGGAAGCGCCGAGCTATATAGCTATGACTTAAAGATCGGAGAGCGGACCCCGGCAGGAGTTTACGTCATCGCCGATTTCACCGCACCAGCCAAAGGCTTTCATTCTATGACAACTTCTTGTCATGTGAACCTCGCCAAGTACGCAACTGGCAACCCGGTGATCATGAATCCGTTGGTGTGGGAGTGTTCACCAATGAGCGAGAGCAAGCCCTTCTGATGCCAAAGTTTAAGGTTGGGGATCTTATAAAGATCAAAGATGGGACACATCAGGCCGGCCTTCCTGTACATCGCACTGGTATGGTGATAGAGATAGGTGAGACTTCAAAATCCTACACCAAGGCATATACAATTGTTTTTCTTGGCACTGAGGTCCGCTTAAAGTTCCATGAGATGTTCATAGAACACCTGACATCCTCTTAACAAAATCTTCCTTGACGTTTGGTGTCAGGGGGTTATATTATATGTATAGAAAGGAGAAAAATCTATGCAATCCATTCCACTTTTTCGTACTCAAGACGACTCTCGCCTAACTCCTCTGGAGCGCACAACCTTCGGATGTGAGCAGATTATCACAGCCCTGATGATGCAGGCAACGATTGACGATCCGGCAATTACTCCGATAGAAGTCGAAACCTATACCACCTTGAGCGTGGCCACACTCGTACCCGCAGAGGCATAGAATGGATTTACCCATTGTCGTTAGCATGAATCCAATGCTGTACACTGACCGCGCTGGTCAAAAGTGGGCTGTGTCTGGTCAGCATTGGGTGGAAGTACCCGATACTCTGACTTTGGACGAAGTTGGCAAGTATATGATCGTGGAGCATCGCGAAGCACCCCCACAACCGGCTGGTGTTGTCTCCTATGAGGTTCAAGGCAGTCGCGGGAACACTTACACCGTTAGCGACAACGGAGGCACGTGGACATGCTCTTGCCCCGGTTTCGGTTGGCGACGTAAATGCAAACATGTTGAGGCTCAGAAAAATGCAAGTCGGTGATCTGGTTACATATTGGTATCAACGTCCGCGATGGAGCAAAGGTCAATCTGTCCACATTGGTCTGATTATTGAGACTGGAAAGTTTACCGGCAATCGTGACGTTAAAGTTTTGTGGAAGGGCGAACCAACGCCAGAAACCGAATGTAGCCAGCATCTTTCACTCATTGACGATTCCTTGACAACTTAAAACTTGACGATCGCCCCTTCCGGTGTTATATTATATGTATAGAAAGGAGAAAACAAAATGTTTCAAAACCGCAACGGCATGATGGCCGCTCTTATTATCGCTGATCTGACTTGCTGGTCTGGTCTTATCTTCCTCGCCTTTCAATGGGCTAACTGCACGTGTGGAGTATAAATGTCTGACAAAGTATTAACAATCAATTTAACAGAGCGAGAAATCGATCTGCTTCACGAATGTATCAGCACCAATATGGAAACCGTCAAACGTCGCCACGATGTAACCGGCTCGACTGCTGATCTACTCCGAGAGCTTGGAGAGCTTTCCGATGATCTTCTTGAGCAACTGCATCGCCGTGATGACGGTTGGGCCGCACCAACGACATTTATGGTAGCGGAGGACGATTTTGTTAAGCGCGGAATGGACGCGCGAGAGCAGGCAAAAATGCATAGCCGAGCAGCAGCACGCCGGAGCTTTAACTTGAAAGTAAAGGACGAACGCCTCTCAAAGACTCAGACACACGATGTATGGGACGCCAATGACCCTAAAAATTGGTGAGCGCATGAAAGTCGGTAACTTGGTCCGAAGAAATCACTACGGCGCACCCAGTAAAGGTTGGGGTCCGGTTGGGATCATTGTCGGGCCTGCGCTGTCGCTGCCGAGCGACTGGTGGATCGTCGAGTGGGCTGCTGACGGAAAGCGCGAGACTATAAGAAAAGAACACATCCAACTAGTTTACTGACATTCCCTTGACACAAATAGCCTTGCGTTTACCTCTCAGCGGGTTATATTATATGTATAGAAAGGAGAGAAATCTATGATCAAAGTCGGAAGCATGGTTCAAAGCAAATACAGGCTGAGTAGCGGTAAAGAGGGAAATCTTGGTGTGGTGCTACGGTTCCATGATGCGGTTCCCACGTTGATGCAGGTATTCTATCCGAAGACGCGCACAAGCGGCTGGGTTAAAGATGAAGACATGAAGGTGGTAGCATGAAAGTTAAAGCAGTAATCAAGAAAATCAAAACGCACTTCAAGAAGCAAGGCATTGATATTGATGTAGAGTATGACGGAACGCGCTGGAGTTTCCAGCACAAAGATTATGTTGGCTCATTCTTGGCCAACGGAGCGATGGCAAGCGATACGGCTGCTCAACTTGAGGCTGACGCCTGCAACTTCCACGTACGTCGTTGTGATGACTACTCAGATATGCAGTCTGACTATTTTGCTGGCTCATTCCGTGACAACGCGAGCCAGATGATCGAGGCTCTACTTCCGAAGCCACCAAAGTTTAAGGTTGGGCAACTGGTGAAAGGTAAGAGCAACAAGCGCGCCATCCGTCAAGGCTACGCTGGCAAGGTTGGGCTTGTGATGGCAGAAGGCGGCTGCGGGTTTGCTCGCATCGCATGGGTCGGCGACAACACCAAACATAGGACTTTCGGATACCCGACATTTCCAGAACGCGATCTTGAGTTGGCTTCTTGACATTTCCCTGACACGATCTTGCTTGCTTTTACCTCTCAACGGGTTATATTATATGTATAGAAAGAAAGGAGATTATTCTATGGCTTCACAACTCGACACCGTTACTCTTTGGGAGACTGCCCGCGAGCAGTTTATTGATCTTATCCTTCCAATGTTCCAAGAGGGCGAGCAACTCATGGGCCACCCTGACACCGTTGCCCGCTCCGAGGCTTGGAGCAACTTCGTTGATGCGCTCCATTACTCCGGTAGCATTAGCGACTGGCAAGTGAACAACTGGGAACACCCACCATGCTGCAACGACTGACATTCTCTTGACAACTTAGTTGTTGACTTAGCCCTCTATTTCTGGTATAATGGTTATACCAAACAAGGAAAGAACACTATGACATACCGACTGACTTTTGATATTACCGCCCGCAACGCCGATGCTTCGGAACTGCTCGATCGCCTGATTGAGTTTCAGCAGCAACTTGTTGAAGAGATCGAAGAGGATGAGGATTGGAACGGTGACATTATCGAAAATGTAGGTGATGAAAGCACATGCTGTGTCGAGTCTGTTGACTAGTCCCTGACATTCTCTTGACAACTTTGTTGTTGACTTTCCCCCATTTTTAGTGTATAATATAGTATATCAAGTAAGGAGATATATCAATGCCTCAAGCAAAAACAAACGACAGCCTGACCTTCAAACCTAACCCAATGATCTGTAACATTGAGATCGGGTCTTCACGCAAGAAAGCGTACAAGCCACAGCCAGCACCGCCAACGCGGAAGCAACTCACCGGCTGGACCGTCGAGCAAGTTGGTCCTAAAATGTGGCGCGTCTTCCGCAACTCCACAACTCAGGGCAAGCAAGCGATCATCGACTACCCGACGCAGGAAGGCGCACAAGGCTTTGCTGATGGCTGCAACGGTGAGTATAAAGTACCCACCAAGATGAGCGCGGCCAGCCTCCGCAACAAAGCCAAGGAACACCTTAGCGATGAAGAGAAGGCTGATCTTGCTGCGCTAGCTGCCGGTGAAGGCATCTAATCACACCTAACCCGTAAAGCGCAAAGCGCGAGAGGTAAAGTAAAGAAAATGAAAACCCCCAACTCCATAGTGCCGAGTGCTGCGACGGGCCTGTATGTGTCGCAGAGTAAGATGTACAACCCTAACCCTTGAGGTTAAAGATAATGAAGATCCGACAATAACGGCTATAAGAGGATTAGCCAACCTCATGATAAACGCGCTGGAATAACAGGAGAGCCGCCAGCCTTATAAACATAGAAGCCAGAACACAACGATAGTCGAGTAGAGCGCGACCATAAATAAAGACTCTACATTTATTATGTCAAAGTATTATATCTCTCAAACTATTGTTGAATATATCAATGATCGCCTCAACTTTCGAGAAGTGGTGATCACTCGTGCGGACGCCCGCGTTGATAAAGATGGCGCGAGACTCCAAAATGTTAAACTGTTTAAGTCTAAGTTAGAATCTTTCGGCGTGCCTAATCTTCATGTAAACAAGTACGAGAAAAAGAGATATAATAAACTTATCAGAGAGCAGAACAAATATCGTAAGACTAAATCACTTACGGTTGCGGATATTGCTCAAATGGTTAAACAAGCCGATGAAGAACTAATCGGCACAGGAGTTAAATAGTTTATGGATTTGATGATATTTTTTGCCATTGCATTAAGTGGGCTATTCATTGTGGCATCTGTATTTCAGGTTGCCCTTGAAGTGAGTCGATTGAATGCTATTTTGCAAGCGCGTTGGGGTCTTGAAGTTGTGAAGATTCAAAAAGATGTTAAGTACAAAAAGAAAGCAGATCGTTTTGATGCAGATGTTTAGAGTCGGAGAGTTAGTAAAAAGAAAGACGCTATCAGATGGTAGAGCAAGGGCAGTGTGTGTAATAGTAGAGAAGGATAGCGATAATTATACATTATTTAATAACTCATTAAACTCTATTCAGACAGTAGCTTGTGTAGTAGTTAACCAGTTGTATAGTAAGGTAAGCTAATGTACACAAAACTCTATATATATTTTGTTTGTGTTTGTAGGTGTATATAAAAGTATACGGGTATTCTTTTTGATACGCTTGTTTGTTATTGCGTATATTTTATTATACGATTGTACTGTGGGATTAAATACATATGCACTGTGTGGGTTATTGTCCACCTTTTTATCGTGTCAAGTCATATTATGTCCGCATTCGGCCGTATTTGTTGACAATCCTTTGACATGCGCACATACCTGACAGCTTCTTGACATTCGCGACTTGACTTTGCATGCGCGAGAGTGTATAATATAGGTATAGAAAGCAAAGGAGTGCATACTATGACATGGGAAACAGAACAAAAGATTTACGATTTGATGGGCGCATGCATGTGGACGGCTATGCTTTTCCTGCTGATGGCATACTAACACTATATGCGGGACACTACCGGTAGTGTGTGTGCATGCCAATCATTAGCGAATCCCTGTGGGATTATAACAAAGGCACACTATATGTGGGTGAGACTACCTAAACGAATACAGTTAATATGTGATTGTATTATGACTGAGACTGTACAGGTATAGCGAGGGATTGGTTGCCGAGACTAAAACAAATAATAAAAAGAGTAGGTTCAACGTCACTTACCGTCATGTTCTATACACCTGTTATACTATACGTATACAGTTACGTGTTATTAGGTTCTGTCTATAACAGACCTGACAATAATACGACACATGATTGACAGACTGTTTACACGATAGTATTGACAGCTATTTGACAAACTCTTTTGACATTGTTTTGACGGTGGTGGTACCCCCCTCCCCCCTACCCCGGAATGTATGTCTCCGTACTTGACATATCCCTGACATGCCAGCTAAGCCCTTTTTCGATACCGCTATAATTTTTTGAGATTAACGGTGATCCGAATTATGCGCCTAAAAATTTTCCCAGATATATACAATGTGGGATATCAAGAACGGGTGAAAGACTTTTTTAAACGCGCGCCTAACCATTCATTTGTGGTAGGCGACTTAGTGACCTGCACATGCCATGGCGGAGTTGCTATAATAGTACAGTTATTTGATGATGACAAAGATGAGTTACCGTCGATGAATATGTGTCAGATATTTTGGATAAAATACCCGCATACCGGTGTAAAGGAGAGATTATGGATGCACACAATAGGAAGATTAAGAAGGTTAAATTTATAAAAAGGTATGTGTATACATGCATACATTGCGGTACCGGCATGGTTAACCGTTTACCCGCAAATTGCCCGGAATGTGATAAACTCTTGACAGAAGAAGTCTAAGCAGATAGTTATTATGTGAAAGGCACAGCGTCACATTGTTTATATCAGCGTGGAGATTTGGTTCGCTTTGTAGGATATCATTATTCACCGGACTATAAGTACGTAGATGAAGAAGATTACGATTTAGGATTAGTGATACATGTTGTGGAACGATATATATATGAACCTTTGGTAAGGGTGTATTGGTTTAAAAAGGGATTTACAACAGAAATTCCGCAACAGCATCTTAGTTTGGTAGTTAAAGAAAAACAAGACTAATTATTGTGTTGGAAAAACACATGAAAATTAAACGAAGCCGGCTCAAAGAAATAATTGTTGAAGAACTTACGAAAGCGGATGTCAAAGATATTGTATCAAGTGAGATCGAGAAGCAGCTTTCTAGCAAAAAAATTAAAAAGATCATAGAAGACGAAATAACCGCGGCGCTGCGCAAACCTAAGAACAAAGAAGAAGTTGCAGATATAGCTAAAAAGGTGCTTAAACGCCTATATAAAGACATGTCTGTTCAACATCCATATATGATTGATAGAATTAAGGTATAAAGTATAATGAGTTTATTGATTAAGACGTCCATTATGGGCGCGCTGCTATGCACATATATGGTTAGTAGTGGTCCGAGAGCAAGCGATGCGCCACCGCGCGCGCGCTTTATAAGTGAGCCTATGATTATGGCGCCGTTTACGGCTCCGAATATATCTACAGTTCCGAATAGCATTGCTACAATACCCAATAATATTGTTGGTGATTATAGTTTTGTTGGTAGTACTGACATATTCTTACCGAATACATTGTGTCACGTCGATCCTAGCTTAGATTTGTTAGCGCAATTGCAACAATGCAAAATCAAAAGAAAGGGCTGGCTTAGACTTTAATTACATATATACTATGTGGTAAAGGTCCTAAAACTCAATAGCGGGGATTTCGTATACGACGCGAAAACCCACGACAAAGGTGTTTTAATTCGACGTAGCGTCGAGCCTGGGATTCATAGTCAAGGTGGCTTCGAACTGTTTGTGTGGGAAGTATACTGGACTGAAGAAAAGCATACCTATTATACTGAAGATGCAATTATTAATATGATTGAAGCAGGTCATTTAATATTGTACACAAATACTTAGATTATGGCATTTAGTGATTGGCGTGATCAAGCAAAACATGTTATATTAAACCGCGGAGATATGGTAATCGATATTATCTCCAATCAATACGGCCTATTGATAGAGCGTGAGAGACGAATCACATATGTAGATGATGACGTATATTTTTGGAAAGTAACATGGTCAAACAATATGTATGAGTTAGATGCCACAAACGTTCCAAGTCCTATTTATATCGAAGAAGAGGGTTTGAAGCTTTCAATATTGATCGGCTTTTACGATTTATATCAAGTTTAACAAGAAAAATTTTAGGAAAAAATAAATTGGAAAAAAATTTCGGCTTTAAAAATCGCGGATGGGAGAAGGGAGATTTGGTACAAATCGACACTTCGTCTGGGTATGGCGCCAACCACGATGGGCTCGGTGTCATTCTTGTGCTCGCGGCCGAATCTGACCGGCAAGGAAATTTATTCCCTTCATTTTACGTTTATAATTTAAGACTTGGTCAAGCTGTAAAATATTATTCTTACGATCTTGAGTTAGTTTCACCTTTCAACCCATAGTTATTATATGGATAGTTTGGTAAAGATTTTAAAAATATTGGCCGCTGTGGCCTTTTTTATAAATGTCCTCTTATTGATTTTTGCTGCTACAATCGATAGCTTTGATTTACAAATACTATCACTGTTTAACATGATTTTGTTAAGTTTTAGTTTGTTACATGACGAAAAGTGATTCTCAAGCATAGTTATTGTTGGGTATACAACAATGATCTCAGCATTCATCTTAATTCTATTGAGTTGCGGGCCGGACTATGCAATTGTCAAGCCGGGCGAACCAGAAACCATTATCGTCACTGAAACAGTGACTGAAACAATAACCGAAACTGAAACGGTTGAAGTAGAGGTACCTGTTTATATAGAAATAGAGGTACCTGTCAACGAGGGAGAGATTTGGATCGATTCTTTCACGCAACACATGTCTGTTGATGGAATTGATATATTATGGGTTGTCGATCGTTCGGGTTCAATGAATCGATACAATGCCGAACTTTTAGCAGGAGTTGAAGCAATGTTGCTAGCGCTGCCTGTTTCTGACTGGCGGTTAGTAATGATCAGTGCAGATCCAAGAGATGCAGTTGTCAGTACTGAGTTTCCGCTTGTACCCGGGGATGATATTGATGATGCCGCGGCGATGCTGGCTACATTACATTCGGCGCCGTACGAAGAAGGGTTTAACTCAGTTTACGATTATATTAATTTGAACCCCTATGCTTCAACATGGATGCGACCGGATGCTGGGTTATTAGTTGTTTTCGTATCTGATGAGGAAGAACAAAGTCATGTTGAATATCCTATGCCATCTGATTTTTTGAGTTGGTATGGTTCTCTTCGAATGGGCTCCGTGTTTATGGCTAGTGTAGTTAATCAGGCTGCAACCGATTCCCTCTGCACATGGCCGCCAAGCCCAATTGATGTAGGCGATCGTTATATGGAAGCAACCGCCGCCATAGGAGGGGTTGTCGTCGATATATGTGATACTGACTGGTCGCCAGGAGTGACAGATGCAACTCATTCGATTGAACCTTATGAGAACCTCAAGTTAACCCACAAAGCAGAAACTGATTCTATTAGAGTTTTTATCAACGGTTCGTTAAATCATGATTGGTATTATCAAGAGTCAGACAATACAGTTTATTTCACTATAATTCCCAGCGCTGGACACTTAGTGGAAATTGGATATAGATATATAGAACCAGATACTGGTGCATAAGGAAACAAAATGAACAAATTTATCAAATATATTATGGTTGCAGGTTTGTGCCTGATGACAACTTTCGAATCACGTGCGTACGGAGCAGAAAAGTATACTCCCCGTCACCCTATTGAGAAGGTCAACAAAGGCCTTACTTCAGTGGAAAAAAAGGTCCGCAATGCCGCTGTAAAGGTTATGGCCGGTGGTGGCCACGGTAGTGGAACAGTCGTACGTTATAAGGACCTAACTCTGGTCTTGACAGCTCGACACGTAGCAGACGGCCCTTTAGGGGCAGAATATTTAGTTTCGAATGAAGATGAACAACGTACATCTGTGCTCATATATCAAAGTGCTGAACATGATATTGCAGTTTTAGTTTTGAAAAAAGAATTTTATGATGTCAAGCCAATGAGCTGGAAGCCAACTAAATCATATGATATTGGTACTGATATCGTTTATTCTGGGCACCCTTCCTGGCATAAACTTATGTCTTTTACTGGAAGAATTGTTGGATATGAAGAAGTGGCGGGATCCGGGACTCAACTGATGGTTAACACTTATGGTTGGTTTGGATGCTCGGGATCTGGAGTATATAATACAAATGGTGAAATAGTTGGTATATTATATGGAGTCGATGTACAATATGCTTATGGTGCTCAGATTCAAGAAAACATGATCTGGGTTGCTCCAATAAAAAATATTGATATCGACACTTCTCTCAACGCGTTTTGCCGCGGCACTGTAAAAAAATATAAAGCATGCCAATAAATAAATGGAATTCTTATCTCACCGAAGGTGAATTAAAGACTGTGGGAATTGTTGTTTGTCTTAACGATAAACAACAATTCTTGGTTATAAGACGGTCGAATGTTGACGACAGGGCCGGACAGTGGACAATCCCGGGTGGCCATATCGATGATGAAGACAAATCTGTAGAAGCCGGCGCTATAAGAGAATTAGACGAAGAGACTGATTTAAAGTGTAAAATTTCTGATTTAATTTATCTTGGGGAACCTAAAAAGAAAAAATATTATTTTTTTACGACCAAATGGGTTGGTAAAGTGAATGTAGATAAGCCAAACCCCCATACCGATGAAGTAGAACATGATGATTATAAGTGGTTAACGATTAATGATATAAAAGACATTGACAATAGTGAAATTCCGATCTATTTATTGGAGAAAGCTTTGGAAATGTCTAAAAATGAATGATTTATACGGTTCTCTCGAAGAAAAAAAGAAAAAACGCAAAAAAGCCGGCGCAGAATCCAGTAAAGAGTCATCTCTCAGAGACTGGTTTGGCAGGAAAGGCGCTAAAGGCAAGAAAAAAGGTTGGGTTGATTGTAATTCACCAGACGGAAAAGGTGGTTATAAATCATGTGGCCGCGGCGATGGTGAAAAACGTAAGAAATATCCTGCATGCAGGCCGACACCGGGCGCCTGTAAAGAGCGTGGCAAAGGTAAATCATGGGGCAAAAAAGCAAAATCTAAGAAAAACGAGGAATTATATATGGATTTAGAACAAATTATCAAAGAAGAACTTAAAGCATACTTACTTGAATCTCATTCAAAAGAAGATGAAGAAGAGCTTAAGAAAATTAGCGATGATTTGAAAGGTGCTGTACAAATGCATCAAAGTCAAGCCGATAGAAGTGCTAAAATTCTTGACGGTAC